>Ga0315296_10000162_pt1 | contig 63339 bp, 46 predicted proteins | sample YL17G14_18_MG_FD_203921 | JGI IMG/M metagenome (GOLD analysis project Ga0315296, IMG submission 203921) | Sediment microbial communities from Yellowstone Lake, YNP, Wyoming, USA - YL17G14_18 | ecosystem: Environmental > Aquatic > Freshwater > Lake > Sediment | place: USA: Wyoming | collected... | reverse complement strand
GACTCGGGTTCTGCTTTGGGGGGAGATAGTGAAACGAGCAATAGCAGCTATCGCGGTAGGATTCATCTTTTTGACCGTGGCGCTCATGCCGACTTCGGTCGGGGCGCCTGCGACAGGCACGGGCAGCTCTTCAGGGCTTACGCCCAATGAGGCCAATATCATACAAGGGCTTGACTACGACAACGCCTGGAGACACCTTGAGTATCTCTCGAGCTTGGGCGAGAAGGCCGCGGGAACGCCTCAGGAAGCGTTGGCGCAGGCCTATGTGTACAAGGAGTTCTCGATGTTGCCGATGGACGAGATATGGTGGGAGACCTTCCCCGTAGAGCAGTGGATTCATTATGGGACCACGCTGAAGGTCGTCAGCAACGGGTACGAGGACATTCCGACCGTGACCCTCGGCAGCGGTCCGTCGGTCTGGGGCAAGATGGACAAGAAGCCATACTACTTCGGAAATGCGAATGATGGAAAGACTATCATCGCAGATCTGGTCGATGTCGGCCTTGGAACCGCGGCCGACTTCGACGCTATCGGCAATGTCGCTGGCATGATAGCTCTCGTACACAGGAACGACGACATCCAGGGCTGGCCAGACACGGCAGCAAGGGAGGCGGAGCTGCACGGGGCTTTGGCCGTGATGTTCTACGGATACTACACGGGCAACGACCTGCCAGAGGGAATCAAGCAGGACTCGTCGTTCTCTCCGATACCAGCGATCTCGATCTCACCGATATCTGCCTGGCACCTGCAGGATCTCCTTGCAGCGGGCCCAGTGACCGTTCAGATAGATGGCAGGGTCGATATCCTTTCCGAGAAGTTCTCCAAATCAATCAATGTCGCAGCAGTGATGTGGGGGACTACCAGACCGAACGAGTACGTCGTGATCTCCGGGCACATCGACACATGGTGGGACGGTTCGGACGACGACTGCTCCTCGATAGCAGCGATGCTGGAGCTGGCGAGACTGCTCTCAGAGGCGAGGGCGCACAACCTGTTCACGAACGAGAGGACGCTCATCTTCAGCTCAGTTGGAGCGGAGGAGGTTGGCGGACCTGACGGCACGTGGTACAACTGGCTGGTCGGCTCGTACGAGTTCGTGCTCGCTCATCCCGAAGTAATGAACGGCCTCGCGGTCGAACTGAACATGGATGGGGTGAGCTTCACGAGATCCTCAGGAAGGTACTGGATCGAGAACACGTGGGAGACGAACTCCATGGTGTCCAAAGCGATCAGCGACCTCGGAGTCGGTGGAATGGTCGGCTTCTACAACCCGATCTGGTCCTGGACGGACGCATGGTCCTTCGGAGCGAAAGGCGGAGGCTCTGCGATACAGATGATGTGGATGGCGGGCTTTGACCCGTACTACCACACGCAGCTGGACGACATGGCGGTCCAGGGACATGAGCTGCTGGACCTCGTGCTGAAGCTCCACGGACTGATGGCGATGAGGGCTGCCAACGCGCTTGTCCTGCCTCTAGACCTCACGGCCACATGTGATTGGGCCGCGGCCCGGCTGAAGACTGAGAAGATGACTGTCCCGGCAGAGGCGAAGAACATCGACAAGGCACTTAGCGCATTGAGCGGTCTCAGAGCCCAGGCTGTCGCGGCGAACGGTTACGGCAACATTCTGACCGATATGTACGCGAAGGCCTCGACGTCCGCGGAGAAGGCGGCAATATGGGCCAGGGCAAACGAGCTGAACAGGGCGATCATAGATGCGAGAAGGATCGTCACGCCCTGGACTCTAGGCGAAGGCGGCATCATGGGCTCGTGGGATGTATTCCTGAGACCAGACCAGCACGTCAACGACCTCGCATATGTCAACTCAGCAATCACCGCGCTGTCCAAGGGACAGACCGGCAATGCGGTCGCTGCGCTGAGCAACGTGTACACAATGCAATGGGGCAAGTACTTCAGCTTGAAGACATACGAGGACGAGATGGACTCGATGGACAAGTGCTCCATGTACTGGGGAGACGACTTCGACCAGCAGCAGGCTTACGTCGATGTCTATGGGATCTACTTCGGTTTGAAGGACGGAACCATGACGAAGTCCGCAGCCCTGAACGCGCTCAATGACATCAAGAACACGCAGCTCGTTCCATGGCTCGAGGCGGACCTGCAGGTTATGGGATGGGCCTGGACGCAAGGAGCAGGTATCCTGGACGCTGCTGCACCATAGAAACCCAATCAAACCTTTTCCTTTCACTTTTCTGTCTTCCAGATACTAGAAATGGCGAGCCCTGGTGCGAATCGATCGGCACGAAGATTTTTACCCCCATCACCCAATGAGGCCTCGTATCTGCTCAGGAGGGTTTCGACCATGACATACTTCGTCACCGGTGGTGCAGGATTCATAGGCAGTCACATCGTCGAGAGGCTCGCCAAGAGAAACAGTGTCACCGTGTACGACAACCTCAGCACGGGAAAGGAAGGGTTCATCTCAGAGCACCTGGGCGAGAAGTACTTCAGGCTCGTCAAAGCCGACCTGCTCGACGTGAGCACCCTCTCCCGTGAGATGCGGGGACACGAGAGCGTCTGGCACATCGCCGCGAATCCGGACATACGGAAGGGCACCGAGTCGACGATGGTGGATCTCGAGCAGAACACGATCGCGACATACAACACCCTCGAATGCGCCCGAAGGAACGATATCAAGACGTACGTATTCTCATCCACATCAACTGTCTATGGCAGAGCCAAGGTGTTCCCGACTCCAGAGGATTATGGCCCTTGCCTCCCAATCTCGTTGTACGGTGCGTCGAAGCTGGCATGCGAAGGGCTGGTCTCAGCGTACACCGAGCTCTACGGCATCAAGAGCTGGATATTCAGGTTCGCGAACGTGGTCGGCCACAGGAGCACCCACGGGATACTGTACGACCTCGTGGAAAAGCTCAACAAGAACAAGAAGGTCCTCGAGGTGCTCGGAGACGGCAATCAGAAGAAATCCTACATGCTCGCCGAGGAGTGCGTCGACGGCATGATATTCGGTTTCAAGCACGCCAAGGACCGGCTGAACTACTTCAACCTCGGGGCTTCGGACCAGATCACGGTCAAGCGGATCGTCGAGATCCTCCTTGAAGAGACGCGACTCAAGAATGTCAAGATAAAGTACACGGGCGGCGAGAGCGGGTGGAAAGGAGACGTCCCACGCTTCCTCCTGGACAACAAGAAGATGGCCAAGCTCGGGTGGAAGCCAAAGCACAGCAGCGAGGAAGCGGTCCGTGAGGCTGCGAAGATAGTCGTCAAGGAGTATCTGAAGAAGAGCACGCAGAGCTGGCTATCCGTCCAGAAACAGTAGCACGCAACCGCTAGTGCCTAAGATCGGCTTCCGCTGGCTTCGCCATCACAGGCGCCCTCGGCCCGGTAGCTCCACCTTCCCTGTATGCCTGAGGTGTGGACTTCTGGTTCTGGATGAACAGAGAGAGGAACACGCCCAAGGCCATCACAATCGAGGCCATGAGGAATATCGTCCGGTACGCGATGTCGCCGGGGACCGCCTGACCAACAACCGGATCGAAGTGCGAGTTCTGAGAGATTATCACGGCGGCTATTGCCGGTCCCACAACTGACCCAGCCGTCCTGATTATCATGTTCACTGCAGTCGATATGCCCGTCTCAAGCATGGGCGTCGACACGATCACGATGTTGATACTCGATACCATGGCGAACGCTTGGCCAGCGCCCAGAATAGTCGCGCCCAACATGACGTCCAGCTTCGTTGAGTGGTTGAAATAGAGCGTAATGAAGCCAACGATAGCGATTGTCATCCCGAATGTCAGCGGCCACTTGGGGCCGATCCTCCGCACCAAGAACCCGACAGTCGGGCCAAGCACGAGCGTCACAGCAGATGTCGGCAGCAGAAGAAGGCCTATCTGAATAGTATCCAGCTGGAAGTTGAACGCCGCGAGGCCCGCGATCGTCTGGATGGTCGTGAACAGCGCGAAGCCGATCATGAAAGCGGTGATGTTCATCAAGGCCAGGTTCTTGACCTTCATGAGGGACGGCCGCACGAGCGGGTCCTTCGCCTTTGGAAGCCAAAGCACAAAGAGCGTGACGAAGACTGCCGAAGCGATCAGGAGCGCTGCGACCATTGGATCGGACCAGCCACGAGGGACCCCGTTGACACGGCTGCTCGTCTCCGTGACGCCGACCAAGAATGTGACCAAGGTCGCCCCGAGCAGGGTGGCCCCGACATAGTCGACCTTGGCGTTCAGGCGCACTGGGGACTCCCGGATCTTGAAGTAGGCTACGACGGTCATGATGAGTGCGAAGGGCGCGACTGTGTGGTACGTCCATTGCCAGCCGAGCGTTTCCGTGACGAACCCTCCGATCACGAATCCCACTGCGGTTCCGACGCCGAACATGGCGGATATCACGCCTTGAGCGATCGGTATCCTGTCTGGAGGGAACTCGTCCCTGATGAGGCCGAAAGCCAGAGGGAACATGGCCATCGCGATGCCCTGCAAAGCGCGGAACACGATCAGCAGATATATCGAACTGGAGAGGTCGCTCGCGAAGCCGGTCAAGCTCACCATGACGGTGTAGATCATCATCGCTATGATGAGCATCCTCTTCTTGCCGTAGATGTCCCCCAGCTTGCCGAAGACTGAAATTGAGACCGCGCCCACAACGAGATAGATGGTGACGACCCACGACGCGAGGCTGTAGTCCTCCGGGCCGAGCCCGTAGGTTCGCATCACGGTCGGGAGCGACGGGAATGCCATCGCCTCGACGTACATGACCATGATCGCAATCGAGGCGAGCAACAGCAGCACGAATGTAGAGTAATGCTTGCTCTTCCCGTTCCCGTTGTTGCTGTTCAAAATATCACCAGACAGACTAAAACAGTGCGTTTCTGGTTCAGGCTACAACAAGGTGGGATATGTTATTTGCGGCGATACAGACCGCCCCAGACATACAAAATCCAAATACAGGCATGTGCATCCGACACTAGGTTGGAACAGGTGGTACGGATGACACAGGTACTTGTGGTTTATGACTCTAGGACCGGTAACACCGAGAAGATGGCGATAGCGGTTGCTGAGGGGGCCAAACAAGTCCCCGGTATCAAGGTCGTTCTCAAGAACGTTGGCAAGACGTCCTTGGAAGACCTGCTGGACGCTGACGGTATCATCATCGGCACTCCCACATACTACGGTGATATGTCAGGCAAACTGAAGGATTTCATCGACAAGTCGACCAAGATTCACGGAAAGCTGAAGGGCAAGGCGGGCGGAGCTTTCACTAGCTCGGGGGACACCGCCTGCGGCGCGGAGACGGCACTGCTTTCGATACTCCATTCCATGCTGATCCACGGGATGATAGTCCAGGGCAGATTCGACAACAAGCACTACGGCGCCACCGCGGTCGAGGCTCCCAACGAAAAGGAGATCGAATCATGCAAGGAGCTCGGAAAAAGGATTGCGAACCTCGCGATAAGAATCAAGAGTTGACAGAGGAAGTGTCAAGAAGATCGCCTCCAGACCTTTCCCGGCGTTCGAGAAAACCTTCGTGACCAGACAAGCGAAGGAGCCATCAACACGTATTTGTAAGTGCTTGCTATAAGGCCATCCAACCAAAGGTCTCGAGGCTATTGTTCCGGAGACCACAGAGGCGAAGAAGATGCAAGGCCAGAAGGTAAGGTTCAGGCTGAAAGTGCTCACGGACGACAACGTCGACGCAATCGAAGAGGCGTCCTTCAAGATGCTCGAGAAAACCGGCGTCAGATTCGACAGCGCAGACGCCCGGAGAAGGCTCATCAAGGCAGGCGCGGTCGCGCACAAGACGAGGAAGGATGTCATCACATTCCCAAGGAGCCTGATGAAGGAGACGATCAAGCACATAATGCCCTACGGGACGAACTACGCTCGAGATCCGAAGAACAACATGAAGTTCGACGGGGAGACGATGTACGCTCATGCCCTTGGCGGCAACCCGATGATGATGGACCTTGAGACAGGGGAGCACCGGGCGGCCACGCTCGAGGACGTTGGGAGAGCGACCAGGGTCATGGACGCGCTCGAATACTGCCACTCGGTGTCGAACATTGTCGTGGCGACCGACGTCCCTCCCGAGATACTCGTGATCAAGACCCAGGAGGCGATGATGAAGAACTCGAGCAAGTGCATCTCTGGCTACGCGCTCAACGTCGCTTCGGTCGACATTCTCGCGAAGATGTGGGCATGCGTCACCGGTGGTCTGGAGGAGCTGAGGAAGAGACCGCTCCTCGACGTCTACGGTTCGCCCAGCAGCCCGCTCACGTACGACGCTCACGCGGCCGACGTGATAGTCAGAGGGGCGGAGTATGGAGTCCCAGTGGACCTCGTCCCGTGCCCGATATCCGGAGGGACCGCCCCGATCACCCTCGCGGGAGGGCTCGCCCAGCAGAACGCAGAGTTGCTTGCGGGAGTCGCCCTCGTACAGACCGTGACGGACAAGGTCCCGATCCAGTACTCGGGAAGACTGAGCATGATGGACCTGCGAACGGGCAAGAACATCTGGGGCCTGCCTGAACTGGGGCTCGCATCCGCTGCGACCGTTCAAATCGCTCACAAGTACAAGATGATCGCAGATGTCTACGGCGTCACGATGGACGGCAACATGTTCGACATGCAGAGCGGCATCGAGCGGATGCAGGCGGCTATGATCCCCGCTCTCGCAGGTGCTGACAATCTCTCAGGCATCGGCGGCGCATGGGAGAACGCCGCCAGCTACGAGATGCTGGTAGTCGACAACGAGATCTACGCCGATGTGTTCAGGGCGGTCAGGGGCATTGATGTCGATGCCGACACGCTCGCCGTGGACCTCGTCGACAAGGTGGGCCACATGGGCAATTTCCTGGCCCAGCCGCACACGATGAAGTACCTGAGGAAGGGAGAGATCAGGAACTCGACGCTTTACGACAAGCGCTCCGGCGAGAAAGCGAAGAAGGAAGGCGTGAGGCCGCTCCAGGATGCTGCCAAGGATGTGGTCAGGAAGATTTTGAAGGAGCACCAGCCCATGCCACTCGACAGGGACGTTGAGAAGGAGCTTTCGAAGGTCGTGAAGGACGCGGAAAAGACTCTGATGAGGAGAAGCTGAAACGCCCACTACCCTCGTCTGCGTCTGATGATGTAGCAGGCCATAAGCGCGAAAGATGCGGCCACACCGACGGCTCCGAAAACAGTGCCGAACTCGGGCACCTCCGCTGCGAACATGAGGTCGACCTCCTGATGAGGATAGTCGCTAGCGGTCGTGGCATTGAGTGCGGTCTCGTTGTCATAGAACGAGGACACTTCGATCTTGTCGCCGGGGCTCCAATCGCTCTCAAGGATTGTGACGGAGTAGTAGCCAGATGCTGTGGTGTCTGCGTACTTGATCGATCGGATATCTTGTCCGGATCTGAATGCGACCATGACCGTCACATTCGGCAACGGTTTGGCTCCAGAGTCTCTGACATATCCGTGGACGAGCTTCAGCCGGACAACGGTGATGGTCCAGTTGAGGTACTCCGTGGAGTTAAGGTCCGAGATGATCAGACTGACCTCGTAGACCCCTCTTGCCTTCGGGAGTCCCGTGAGCACACAGGCCGTGTCATTGTACGTTTCGATCGAAAGCCAATTGGGTGCCTCCGCCAGCGTCCAGGTCGTGGTCCCGTTGTCTGGCGGGGTCGACAGGATCGTGCACGAGTAGTTGTCCCAGGCCAGGGCGCTCGTCTCAGGCAGATTGATGGGTCGAGGATTAGCGAGCGACTGGACGCTCACCCTCAAGCTCGACGATGCGTTCCAGAAATATGACACATACAACGTGTTGCCTCTGATGTCGAACCCGACATCCATAGTACGGTTGCCCTTCAGGTCTCTGAGGGACCCGTCGCTCATCTTGAGGTCCCATGTACCTGAGATAATCTCGACATCGCTCACGTTCTTATCGGTTACGTCAATCGCGACCGTAACCGGAACGTTCCAGTAGCCCGCCGCGTATGGCGAGCGCCTTGAGACATCGAATATCCAGTTGTTGTAGACGGAGCTCGAGTTGAGGACGACATCCGTGCTCCTGCTCCCGTAGATGTAGCTCGCGATCTCGCCGTCTGTTGCCTTCCAGTTCTCGTAGGACAGGTTCGTCTTGTTGTTGCATATCCAGCGCAAGAACGAGGGATCAATGACAGTGTAGTGGTTATAGATGCGAAGCGCGCCACCGCTCTCAGCGGCCTTGACTGCCTTGTCCCATTCATGGGGGTCTAGGACGTCGACGGCCAGCGCCCTGTCCATGTCCATCATATCCATCCGGGAGTTGGGATGCCAAGACGCCCAATCGGGGATCGTAGGCACGCCTGACCCGTACATCCAATAGCTGCCGATGAGCGAGCTGTTGCCTGCGAGGTAGAACTGCGAGGATATTCCCATCACCCTCGTACCCCTGGCGTATTCTGCGAACATCTGCTCCCAGGAGCCGGAGTTGCCGGGGTTCGCGATGGAGATGTAGGAGTCTCCTTTGCCCACATATCTGGGATCGTCCCATCTGCTCGCGAACCAATAGGCGTTCTCGAAGGTCGAATGGCCAGTCTCCGCACTGGCGACTGACTCGCTCCAGAACTTGTGACCCCACAGTGCGAGGTCGTGCGGGAAGTGAATCGCAATCTCGGACTGGGTCGCCAGAACGTCTGTGGAGTTGCCCATGAAACCGGCGTTGATGTACGACGTCTTTGGGTGGTAGAATGCGGAGTAGAGCTGCTGGGCCGAGAGCGGGGTGGATGAGTCATCCCTCCCCAGAACCGTCACCCAGTCCCAACCGTTCCACCAGCGCGGGATACTGACCCCGTTTACTGGGTTAGGCGTTGTTGAAACCTTCAACGTGTCGTTGACCAATATCCCATCCGCGACAATCGAATATGGGGTCGGGACGTCCCAATCGACGGCGCGATCCAGGTAGGCCAAATATCTGCCAACGCCCGCGTCGTAGGCCGCGTGTGTGCCGTTTATTGTGACATCTGCATCCGTGATCGGGCTCCCGCCGATGTCCCTGATATCCAGCCAGAGTGGACCTTGCCTTGCCACACACTCGTAGACAGGCTCGACGGTAGGGTATCTGGACAACGCGGATCTGAACATGAGATTGTCGATTATCCAGCCTCCAGCGATATCGTAAGTGACGTACTTCCCGACTGCGCTGTCTATGTCGAATCTCAGCTGGGGATTGTCCACTCCTTCGAGTGCTGGGATGGAGAGATTTCCTACGAACACGATGCCGATTGCTGTGCTCCGCACAACTATCTCAACTTCGGATGATGAGGACAAGTGCGAAAAGGATACGATGTACCGATCGGGTTTGAAGCCGTAGGTCTCGTGGTCGTGCGGATATGATGGGAGAATGTCATCTGCCACTTTGGTCCAGGCGGGGCTGGATGCGTCATAGATCTTGATTGACTCCCCGAAGCTGGACCCTGTAGTAAGGCTCAGCCCTGCGAGGATGAGCCCGCTATCGTTTGTGAGATAGACTATCAGTGACTGGTTGCCCGCAGCGGTCGAGATGTTCATCGATGAGTATGAGCTATCCTCCCTGGGCCTCGTTATCTCTGTTGAGATGTTCCAGTCATTCGTGCGAGTCGAAGGACCCGATGGCGAGAACCACGCGACCGTGCCCACCATGCTGGTCTTGGTCATCTCCCACAGCCATCCGTCCAGCACCACGGAATCGGTGCTTGTCTGTTGGACGAGGGTAATGTCGTTGAAGGTTGAAGGGGCGTGTGTACCGGTTGACACATTCGAGAAAGTCTCGGACAGGCCCCAATAGTTCACTCCGGACTCCAAGGCACCCGCACGGTTGACCTCTTGGATGCTGACCGTGGGAACAACGAACATAGCAGCCATCAGGATTGAAAGAGAAACCGCGGACAATGTCGTGTATTTCATGTCATCAGTCCCAATTGACCCTATCTATCCGCCCGGAAGACCGCACGCGATTCTGTACGAAAGCATGTGCTTCCTTCAACACCTAGGATTGTCTGGCAGTCGTCGCGGGAGCAACTATCTCCGCGACACTATATAAGCTTTAAACAGCACGCGTGCCCTGATTGCCGCAATCAGGCGGTCAAAAGCCGAGCCACTCTGCCTCGCCGCTACTTCTTGGGCTTAGCCGCACTGATCTTGTAGCTCGCTACGAGATTGGAGAGATCCATGCCTGCGGTCTTCGAGATCCCGCCCATGTCCGTGTCCTTGAGGTAATCCGAAAGCTGCTTATGAGTGTAGATCGCCCGCTCTTGCACCTTGATGTCGCCAAAGCCCGCTTTCCTCATGGCGCCGATGTACTCCTTTTCCGACACTGCACCTGAGACGCACTCGGACCAAGCACGCAAGTCATTGGCCACCTCCACCGGGAGGTCTTTGAGAAGAACTATGTCGGATACAGCCAGCTTTCCGCCGGGCTTGAGGACCCTGAAAGCTTCCTTGAAAACCTGCTCCTTGTCAGGGGAGAGGTTGATCACGCAATTGCTGATCACGACATCAGCAACATGGTCGTCTAGAGGCATGTGCTCTATCTCACCGAGCCTGAACTCGACGTTGTCATAGCCGTTCTCTTCGGCCGTTCTTCGGGCGCGATGAATCATCTCGGGGGTCGCGTCAATCCCGTAGACTTTGCCCTTGGGACCTACCTTCCTCGCTGATAGGAAGCAGTCTATGCCACCTCCGCTGCCGAGGTCCACGACGGTCATACCTGGTTTCAAGTTCGCGATCGCGGTCGGATTGCCGCAGCCAGCACTGACTGCGACTGCCTCGCTTGGCAGCGATATGATCTCCGCCTTAGGGTAGATTCCGGCACAGCCGCACATCGTCTCGGTCTTTGACCCACAGCAAGATGATGGAGTAAGCGCCAGTGCTCCATATCTCTCTCTGACCGCTTTGCGAACGTCCTCCTCGCTCGGTTTGTAGCCTGCAGAGTTGAGCTTCGCCTTGCCTGACCGCTTTGTCTTTTTTGCCATTCTCTCACATTCCTCAGAGCCTTGGTCCCTCTAATACTTCTTGCTTCCTTCGAACGCTTCCTTCGGAAGGCAATGGCCTCTTGGGCATCTGTATTTCATGTATGGTCCAATGTTCCGGGATTGTAGGGCTTTTGCATATTGTCCTGTCATTTTCTTCATTTCTCCTTTCAGACATCACTATTGTATGTCCAATAGAGATATTGCTCTTGGGATATATAGATGTATTGGGCACACAATATTGAACGCACAATAGATTAAGTATCAGCGAAACGATATCCGATGGAGATGCCAGCGAAGACGAAAGACCTTCAGACAGTCGTGGAATGTTGCAGGGCTCCAGGCTGCTGCGACATGAGAGGGTTGCTGAGCTTCCTTATCCTTCATCTCCTCTCGAAGAAGAAGATGTACGGTCTAGAAATAGCCAAGGAGATCGCTAAGAGGAAGGCGGACAGACCAAATCCTGGAACACTCTATCCGACTTTGAAGGAGCTGGAGAGGAAGGGACTCGTTGAATCCTACAAGGAAGCCAATGTGAAGATGTACAAGCTCACGGCGGCTGGCAAGCAGGGGCTCCAAGAAGCCAGGGACTTCTTCATACAGGCGTACGGCGATATAGTCCTCGAGTCAATGTAGCCCAGCATAGGAGACCGGGGAGTGGTGGCAAGACGATGCTATCGGAAAGAGACAGAGCATCATTGGAGCGCAAGTTCGCGCAGGGGATGAAAGACGATATCACTATTCTGCTGATCGCCGACGAAGGCTCCGCGACCGCAAAGGAACTGATTGATCTTGCGAACACCCTCTCGCAGATAACGCCCAAGATCAAGGTTGACATTCAACCGGCGGACGGCGGCAAGAATCCGCGCATGAGAGAGCTTCACATCGAGCACTGGCCGTGCCTTGTTCTCGTGAGAGGCGATTTCACCCGGATCAGATACTATGGCATCCCGGCGGGCTACGAGCTGCCGTCATTGATCGACGCCATCGTGGAGCTTTCGAGCACCAGCACACCGCTGTCGCCGAAGGCCAAGAGCGCCCTTGCCACGGTCAGAAGGAGGGCGAACATCAAGATCTTCATACTGACGACATGCCAGTTCTGCCCGACCGTCGCAAGACACGCTTACCGCGGGGCGATAGAATCGCCGAGAGTCACGGCCGAGATATTCGATTCGCAGATGTTCACAGACCTCGCAACGAGGCATTCCGTGATGGGCGTTCCGAAGATCATACTCAACGACAACCTGGACATCACTGGCGCCATCACCGATGTGGAGTTCTTCGACAAACTCAGGGATTCTGACCATGCCTTGATAGACAGCATCTACGGCTGAGAACTCTCATCCAAGCATACTGGCCTTGAAAGCATAGACTTATTATCGTTGAGGGGATTCTCGAACGAACTGTCATCCACAGAGTTCCAAGGAGTCGTAGTGCAATGCCCGGAACAAGGATCAGGGCCCCCCAGGACATAGAAGCAGCCGTAAATGCCGTCAGGACGGAGATCGGCAAGTCAGTTGTGGGCTACACTGACCAGGTCGAGGATTTCTTGGTCTGTCTATTCTCAAATGGCCATCTGCTCATAGAGGGCGTTCCAGGTGTAGCGAAGACAACTCTGGCAAAGGCTTTTGCGGCTGTATGTGGGCTGTCGTACAAAAGAATCCAGTTCACCCAGGATCTGCTACCTGCGGACCTGACCGGTCATTACTTCTACAATCAGCGAACCACGGAGTTCGAGGTCAGAAAAGGACCGCTCTTCGCAGACTTGGTCCTTGCGGACGAAATTAACCGAGCGCCCCCGAAGACCCAATCAGCGCTCCTCGAGGCGATGCAGGAGCAACAGGTGACAATCGAGGGGAACACATTCGAACTTCCGCTCCCATTCATGGTGCTTGCCACTTTGAACCCCATTGAGACCGAAGGCGTCTATCCTCTACCTGAGGCTCAGGTCGACCGATTCATGATAAAGAGCACCATGGACTACCTTGACCAGAAACAGGAAGTTGACATTCTTCGCCTGAAGAACGCGCCTGAATCCGAACCGAAAATAGTGCTCTCCAAAGACGCAGTTATCTCGATGAGAGACGAGATAGTCGAGATCCACGCACATACCAGCATACTCGAATACATCGAGAGCCTCACGAGAGCGACACGAGACGTCGAGGAGCTCGACCTCGGCCTCAGTCCGAGGGGCGCGATCCATCTGCTTCTGACATCGAAGGCGCGTGCCTACTTGCGCGGGCGCACATACGTCATTCCCGACGATGTGAAGGCGCTGGCCCACAAGGTCATAGATCACCGGCTGATCCTCTCTCCGGAAGCGGAGCTTGGTGGGATGACCCGATCAGGCATTACAGACTCGATACTTTCTTCCGTCACGGTCCCGAAGGGCGAATTCAGGAGCGGTGAAGAAAGGAAAGAGTGAGTGGCTTGCGCTCAACTTCTCTGGGAACCGCAATTCTGTCGTTCGCAATAGTGTTTGCATTTGCCGGGATCTTGTTTTCGAACCTTTCATGGGCCGTGCTGAGCGTCACGTTCGCCAGCGCCTATGTCTACGCATATCTCAGGTTCGTCACAGAGCTGCAGCGAACGAACCTGCATATCGAGAGGAGCGCGCTCGAGGACATCTCCTTCGCACAGGCTCCGACGAGCGTCACGGTCGAGATCCTCAACAAGGACCCCATCACCGTGAGAGGGACTTTCGAGGACATCCTCCCCGAGAACTGCGAACTCTCGGCGGGCATGAACAAATCGACCAGGGACCTTCCTCCAAAATCGATTCTGAAAATGTCCTATTCTCTAGTTCCGAACAAACGCGGTCCTCTCGTGATTCCAGGGATGAAGATCGCACGCAACGACTCTCTGGGACTCTTTGACGAAGAGCAGATAATCGACCACCCGACGGTCATAAACGTCCATACCGAGAAGGGAAGCTTTGACGCTGCGCGCAAGATGGCGGGCAAGGAACACCTCGAGTTTTCTGGCATGGGGAGAAATCCTGCGGTGGTGCTCAGAGAACTCGAGTTCGACGGGATCAGAGATTATGTCCCGGGAGATCGTGCAAGGGACATCCACTGGAAGGTCTTCCCGAAGCTGAACAAACTCATGACCAAGACCTACAGAAAAGAGGGATCGCTCCAGACGATGGTGTTTGTGGATTGTAGTAGGAGTATGAGGCTGAAAAGAAGCAAGGTCGCAAAGGTCGACCACGCAGTCGACCTATCGATGCAGCTGTCGAATGTCCTCATCAGCAGTTTCTATCCCGCGGGCGTAGCGATCTTTGACGAGATCAAAGTCCTCAAGAAGGCTCCACCTGCGCTCGGAAGGCACCAGTTCGAGAAGATCGTCCAGGTCCTGAGAGAGGCGCCTTCGTCAATGGAGGAGAGCGAAGGGAGGACTGTCTGGACGGAAGAGGCGGGATCGAATAAGACCCCGGAGCCCAAGCAGACATCGCTCAAGGCCAGCGCCGAAGGAAAGGAGTTCCTCTCGGCCCTGGACAGGATTGCGACAAAGGGGATGCGCCCCGCGCTTGGGATAGGCCTCGAAGGCGGGATCAAGGAGATAATCGCCAACAACAGAGGCCGGGAGCAACTCTACATAATCATTTCGGACCTGGTCTCGAGCCGCGACGCCGTCATAGCCGGGGCGAAGCTCTGCAAGAGCACGGGCAACAAGATGCTCGTGATTCACACTTATGATGACTGGTACCGAAATACTGAGGCGGCGCTGGACATGCCAGAGGCTGAACGGCTCTATGGTGACCTGTCAGATTCTCTGAAGATAGAGGCGACTTTCAGAGGAATGGGAGTATCCTACATCAGGATCGGCCCTGCAGACACTGCCTCAAGAATCGTCAGAGCCATAAGGAGGGGGAAGACGTGATATTCTTCTCTAGGAGGGTCAGGCTCCTCATGGCGATAGTGGCAGTCGTCGATTTCGCTGTCTTCTCCCAACACAGCATCCTCGTGATTCTGGCTCAAGCGATCGGCGCGGCTCTCATTCTCCTGGGGATGTTCTACGACTACAGGCCATCATCTCTGACGGGATTGCTGATTGTCGCGACCGCGTCAGCTGCAGCGATCGAGCTTCCAAGCCTTCTTGAAGTGGGCCAGATCCTAACTGCGATCGTGTCCCTAGCGATCCCGATGTTTGTGCTCACATGGCTGGCTTTGTCCGCGGAGGAAGGAGAGTCGACCGATGTCCTCCTGTTGAAGAGACCGGCGACGACCGCTCTGGTCTTCGCCCTCGTATGCCTGTTCTCCGCCCCGATCGTGGTCCTCGTCATGAGCCTCCTGGCACCGACGATATCTACGCGAATCACCCCCACCACTGAGATGGCCATAATACTCATAGCCACGACAGTGGGAACAATCGTGTTGACTCGACGCGCGTCTGCAGCCGCAAGTCTCCCAGGAACTCAAGAAGGAACATGAAAAGAGGCTCAGCACCCTCCTGGATCTTAGCGGACATCAGCAGAGCTGGATACCCCGAATATGGCCCTGCTCAACGATTATATATCGGCTAGAGCCTGAGCGGCTAGTGTGTGGACCCCCAAGGATTGGCCTCTCTTACTCGGCTCTCTCCTGATAGTGGCCGCTCTCTACAACCATTACATGGGCCACTCGACATATTTCGTGGAGCTCGTCTTCATCGCCATTGGTATTGTCCTTGCCCTCTACTCGCTCATTACCATCAAAAAGGAAACGAAGGAACCGGGGAACGGCGTCCTTGTAGATCTGCTCTCCAGGATCATGACGAAAGAACGGAGTGCAATCCTGATCCCACTCGCGGGTTTCCTGTTGATCGCGGTCTGGTCCGGGTGGAAGCTCTTCGTGACCGGCCAGGCTGACTTGCGCATGGAAGATTTCATAGTAACGCTGTTCGGAATCTCTCTCGTGCTCTATCACGCAGGTCCGTCCAAATACGTCATGGAAAAGGACTTCGCGGTCCTTTATCTCATGTTCCTCACGATCGTGTTCGCCGTTGTTTGGAAGACCTACACGATCGTCAGTGGAGACTCCTACTACAGAATCAATGCCTATTCTGAATACTACTTCATAACCATTCCAGTCGTGTTCCTCGTCCGCCTCTTCGGCGTCGGGGCAAGTTCCGAACTGGATACTAGTAGCCACGGGATCTCGAACACGATCATCTATGAGTACCACGGAAGGAACATCTATCTGGGGATAGGTGAGGGGTGCAGTGGATTGTACTCGGCTGGACTGTTCTTCTCGGCGTTCCTTGCATTTGTCCTTGTTCGCTACAGGAGAGTGGACCGCTACATCCTGGCTGCGCTGGGTCTGGGCTTCGTCCTGACATGGCTGTCGAACATACTCCGTATGGTCATAACGATACTCGTTGGTTCAGTCTGGGGCCATCCTGCGCTGGTCTTCGTTCACTCCTACATCGGAATCATCATCTTCGTGGTGTTCGTAACGGTCTTCTGGCTTCTCATCGTCAGGTGGCTTGATCGCGTTGAGAAGAAACTCGGAACGGTGCAGAAATCGCATGGAGAGACCGCGCCACAAAAGACCTGAGATACTCACATCTTCTGCTTGTCAAGATCCATCAGCCTCTTGAGCTTCAGCCCAGAGATGATCTGGACGTCATCGAAGACCGCTTCGAACTCCCGGCCGATGTCCCCATCTCGAATCTGTCTTCGGAAGACTGATTTCTTCAAGGCAGAGAGGTTGAGCTCGCGCTCGATTAGTTCACCGTAGTCAATGTCGTCTGTCACCCCTCCTTCACTCGCTTCAGTCTTCATGCTATTCTTTGGGATGGAATCCAACAACGACGCCCTCACAGGTGTTGCAATAGCTTTGACAACTTGAGCGGGCAGGGGCTCGAGTTTCCCCACAACCGTCTGAGTAGCAGACTTGGCTGATGTGACCGCCTGTCGGTATGTGTTCGTTGCCGCAGGAACCTGTGGTTCGAACCTGGCGAACAACGACGTGCCACTCTTCGTGAGGGGTGCCGATACGAACAAGTTCTCATGCTTCGTAGATTTCTCAGTAGAAGACCTCCTTCCAGAGGCGAACAGGACTGCGATTGCGACAAAGACAATCGCGAGTGTGGCCACAATCACAAGAGCACCATTCGTGACAAGCATGTTCAAGATGCTTCTCCCCTCTCCGGCCCAGGGAGAACCATCGTTGGGCAGTGCGCCGCCAGAATAGGATTCGGAACGCAGGACGAGTCGGATGCTCTCATTTCCGTTCCCTGCCCAATCCTCTGCCAAGATACATGCAGTCATGCCATCCCAGAGAAGTCCCTGTGCCAGACTCGCGGTGTAGCTGGCACCAGTGAACGCCATCGGAACAGCACCGTAACCTCCTCCCTGCAATTCGTAGTGCAGAAGCACGCTCCGAACGGCGAAGTCGTCGAAGACCTCAGCGACGATCTCGAGGCTGCTGTTGGGCTCGAACACTTGAGAAGAGGTGATTCGGATAAGTGGCGGGGACGCATCTAGATAGATGGACACATTGGCAATGCTCTGCTTGCCAGAAGCGTCGTGGACCACCAATTCGAGTTCATGCCAGCCGCCCGAGAACGAATCGGTAGGTATGGAGTACGGATGGCTGAGCAATCTTCGAGAAGCGCCATCCAGCGACCATTCCACAGTCGCCAAAAACACATCGTAGGCCGTCACATTGACAGCAAACCCAGGCTTCACCGCATCTCCAGGATTGACGTTTTCGAGCGATACGGTCGGGGGCAAGGTGTCCATGGCGAATCTGAAGAGCGCTTTCGCCACGTTGCCTGCCTTGTCGGACGAATTCACATCCAACTCGAAGTACCCATCGGCAGGAGAAGAAGCCAATGACACTAGGACCTCCTGGACTGCACTCATCGCAGTATGATTCCATAGAGTGTATTTGGTCATCTTCAAGTTCGGGTCCGATACAGTGAATGCTACCTGGCTGGAAGCATCGACAAACGAGTCGATAAATGGCGACACTAGGACGATAACGGGGGGCGTATCATCGATGGTCAGCACAAGCAATATTGCATCTTCTCCACCCATGTCATTCGACGCATTCACGAGAATGGCGTGATTCCCCTCTACCCAGCCAATGGTCGAGATTTCGTACGGCGGTCCCACATAGTGGTCGACACCAAACTCGCTCCAATGGCACGTGATGCTGCCAAATCCTACAACGGAAAGCAATATCGGCACTCCTGAATGAACTACCGCATCGCCGCCAATATCAGGCAGCGGGCTGATTACTGAGACAACGACCGAGGATGCCACCACCTCGAGTATGATAGCCACCGTGGATACGTGACCGACCGAGTCATAGGCATTGACAGAGAGCGTATGGAATCCGGTCGAAACGCCTGTCATGTCAATTGTGAAGACCACGTCTACTGAGCTGGCAGGAAGCCAAGTGGAACCAAGAGAATCAATTGAGTAGTCGATTCCAATCAAGTGAGGGTCCGACACCGCCACATTGACGGGCCAATCTTCCGGTATCCTCGACCCGTCGAGAAGGTCGATGAACGATATGGTGGGCGCATTTGCGTCAGTCTCAAACACGAATTCATTCCTAGCCGTGACCCCATCATTGTCAGTTACAGATACCCTGATGTTGTGCATTCCCTCTGCCCAATTCAACGTGTCAACTTGACCAACCCAGACTCCCAGATCTGAAGATGAGAGGTCCAGCGTTCTCCAGTCCGAGCTCCCGTCAATAGAGTAAGATGCCTCGGTTATCCACCCATCATCTGAAACGTTCACGTCTATTGCGTCCCCTGCAGCGATGCAAGAGTTGCTGGCCGGTGTGGTCCACACTACGGGTGGATTTATCGAGTCGTAGACCGACTTCAGCTGGAATACGCGCTCAATCGGCTCGTACACTCCGAAGTCGAACGAGACCCCTACGTCGATTGTCTCATCCGGGCCTGAGAAGAGCCTCGTTGGGTTCACAGTCCAATCGAACCGAATGGTGCCATTATGTGAGTGAGAGCCCGAAGTCACGTACTCATCGAATATCATTGCGACCTTCTTCCCGTCGACAATCAGCTCTAGAGGAACACCACCGTACGGACTCAATGGATTGCCTTCTGTGTCAGTCAGCACCCCAGTAAGAACGATATTGGTGCTCTCAGGTCTGTACTTCAGTTGCACGACATCCGGCGATATGCCGAACAAGACTGGGACTTGCTTCAACGATGCATTTACTGCTACATACTCAAGGAAATTTCCAGATCTATCTACAAGCCTCATCTTCAGATCGACTGCCTCCGTACTTGCCTGAGTCTGAATTGACGTGGAGAATTTGCCCGAACCGAGGTCGACCACTTGAACATCGCTCCAAGAACCACCACCCCCGGGACGCCAAGAGACATTCGCTGACACGTATGAGCTATCGTCAAAGGCACTGAACTCGAGGCTGATAGATTCCCCTGGAGCGAACCGATCTGACATCTCCAAGGAACTCATGCGCGGCGGATTGAGGTCATACGATGGAACCTTGAAGCCTAGGGTTACTGTCACTTCGCTGCAGACCTGGGCAAGTGGATTCATCTTGATCTTCGCAACGTATGAGCCAGAACCTGGCAAGGAAATTGTGTGCATCGCGTTCAGAGAAGCCGCGACTTCCGCTAGCGACTCCGAGCCGATCTTGGTCCCATCACGGGTAATCTCTAGTATCGGTGAAGCCAGGCCATTCACGCGCGCACCGGCCTGATCAACGAGAAGCGGATGATACAGAACGAGAGATCTGTTCGTGTTCAAAGTGAAAACCGATGGATAGAACGGCCCGCTGCCCAGTCGATTTATTGTCGTGCCTGGCGGTAGAGGCATCAGGAAGTTCCTGTCAGGGAAGCGCACGCTGGAATCCTGAGGAGCCACGACGGTGTGACTATAGTCGGAAGTGTAGAATTTCCAATCTGAATATCCTCCGAACACAGTCCCCGGCCAGTAACTGTCCGAGAACACGCCTTGAACGATCACCTTCCTGGTCATCCCAGACGGGAAGCCATTTAGCGAAGTGCCAGTGGATCTTCGTTCATAGAACGAGGCTTCACCACCCATCGCTCTGTGGGTACCCCACATACCCCATATGCTACCAATAGCGCCAGGGATATCGTACTTGGTCTCGTGGACAGAGATGTTATCAAGCGCAATGCCCAGGTTGAGCGACGTCGAGGAGTCGACACCTTGGAACTCCCAAGACAGCATGTACTGGAGATCTGCCGTTGTTTCTATCCGGAAATCCGTCGAAGTCGAGTTGCTCCATTCGTACCAATGGGGCCAGTTCATAGACATGAAGTCCCACATGCCCGAGGAGTAGGAGAATCCCACAATGGAGATTCCTATGGTAGCATTCGTGTCCGAGACGTAGATGGTTCTTGACAAAGGCAACGAGAACATGTCGCTGCCGACCTTTGAGAAGTCGAAATCGTGAATTTGGAATGACACGTTCCTCTCTTCCCCGAAGTATTGACAATACATGCGGAAGTCTTTCGCATATATCGGATTCCCATCTTCGGTTCTCAGGTCGAGGGTCATCTTCCTGGCTTCTGACATGTAGAGATTCAGATCCTTTTCCTCACCTGATGCCAGCGACACGCGTCCAGACAAAAGGTATGGAGAGGTATAGTACAGAGTCTGGCGCCCAGCCGAATGAACTGAATAGTCTCCTGCAGGCAATATGAAACTCGCAGGAGGAACAGGAGTTGACGTCCCCAATGCGCCCATCGACAGGTTCGCGTCAGGTACGCTGTACACCCATACGAGACCATCCGGATCGCGCACTTCGCTCCCGGACGTGCTGAACACGTGGACGTTTAGCCTGGAGAGAACTGCGAATCCGAACTGCACGCGTATCTCTCTCGCACCATTGCTGACAACCATGGTGCCTTCGTAGTACCCGTCCGGAAGATTGGAACCCGACAAAGGAGCCAAAAGGGTGAGCGAGTTCGTCCCACCCGCTGGAATGTTGATAGGGCTTGGCTGAGCTGAGGAAGAGTTTGTCCACAGACCTTCGACCAGAGAGCCGTTGTACAAGAGGGTTCTTTGATCGCTCGTACTGATGGAGAATGTTGCTCCAGCACCTGAGTTCTTCAGGGAGACAGATTGTCCCGTGTCACTCGCAAGACCATACGATATGATAGGCTGGGACGCAAACAGGTCAGTATCGGCGGACGAAGGTACCCACAATCCGCCCGCTCCAGCATACCACAAGGGAGAGTCCATCTCGGACGCTCCTGTCACGAGTGCCGATTTGACCCGGGCAGGCGTCCAATCAGGGTGAAGCTGCAGCAAGAGCGCAGCTGCGCCGCTCACGTGAGGAGTGGCCATTGAGGTGCCACTCATAGATAGATAGCCTGTGGGAGAACTGTGTGGCGCACCGGAGCGCGGAACCGTAGACCGAATTCCTACTCCTGGCGCACAAATATCTGGCTTCACCAGCAAATCCGATGCTATTCCTCGAGAGCTGAAGTCCGCAAGAACACCGGAGTCGTCAACTGCCCCGACGGTTATCGCCTCAGGCGCCATTCCTGGAGAGGCGACACTCCCGAAGTACGGACCAGAATTGCCAGCAGCCACGACGACCACTATTCCCAGCTCGACAGCACTCCTGACTGCGATACAAAGGGGGTCATCCTGCTCGCCTTTTCCACCGAGGCTCATGCTGATGATGTCTGCATGATCGCTCGTGTCTCCATCGCCGTTTGGATCCATCGCCGCTTCCATGCCAGATATCACGGCGCTCATGGTTCCGGAGCCGTCAGAATTGAGGACTTTGTACGCCAGAATGCTGGCTTCGGGCGCAACCCCGGCTACTCCCCCTTGAGCAGCGACGATTCCTGCTACATGAGTTCCGTGGCCATTGTCGTCCATTGGGTCGGCGTCGTTGTTGCAGAAATCGTAGCCTCCGATGACCTTGTGTCCTGGACCGAACCCTGATCCAAGGTCAGGGTGAGAGTAGTCCACGCCAGTATCGACGACTGCGACAACAACTCCCGCGCCCATGACATGATTTCCGGCAGCGTCGTGGTAGGTCCAAACCTCGTCTGCCCCAATCTGAGGAACGCTGTCAGCCAACATGGCTTCCACCGGCAGGTCAGGATAGGCCTGAATAGAAGGGTCGAGAGACAGGACTTGGTTGAGCGTCTCGACTGTCAAATGGGCTGAGAACCCCTGGAAGACCGCCGAGTACTCACTTCCTATTCCCTGGCCAAGATTTCCGAGAAGACGCTCATTGCTCGAGAAAGGAAGCTCCCTACCTGCCAGCGCAGCAAGATTATTGAAGGCCTCTCCCTGAGATGATGACTGTCCAGAGACCGAGATGATCACGTCGACGAATCCAGAGCTATCGGCCCTTCCATCCCAGTCCTGCGCAAGGGCATGCCAGTCGTAGGAGTGACGTTCATTGACAATGGCACTGAGGTCTGCCTGTTCCTGCACTATTGGCGTCTCGGGCAATGTTCGGGAGCTAGCAGATGGGACTGATACAAGTGAGCAGAGGAGCAGCACACAGAGTAGTATGGCTAGTTGTGTATCTCTCCTGCAATGAGGATTTGCCGATGTCACCGTCCACACCACTCAATGGCCCAACTTGCCGTGGCACTAGATGGGCAAACTACGATGTTCCATCGTCCGTGAACAGTATATATACGGTACTTTTCTGGTATCAGTGCCCGAAACTAAGCTGTTTAAATAGGGGCAGGCATCCCATCTCTGACAAATCCTAAGGTCGACATCCCATTAAAGCATTTGCATCTGGACTACTCGATATTCATGACGGTCGATTATGAACGGAAAGTCGGGTGAGATTCGAAGAGTTGATGGAGAAGACTATTGCAGTCCGCTCATGCTTGGCGTCATCCACACGGATGGAATTGTGGCAACCTAGCTCTTTCTGCGAAGGACAATCATCGCAACACAAGCAACAGCACTGCCAGCAACGAACAGGCCGACAATGCTTCCGAATTCCGGAATTGCAGGTCCGAACTGCAGATCCACTCGTTTGTAAGCTCCAGCTTCAGCAAGGTTGTTGAGATTCTCGGCCTGGTAAGATGCCTTAGTGGCCACGACGTCGAAATGATCGCCCACATTCCATTCGTCCTTAGTGAAAGAGATACCGTAGTACCCGCCGGTGATTGTAGTGAAATCATGCGTTGTTGAACCTCCACCGCTATGTCTCATCGTCACAGTAACCACCGCACCTAGTACTGGACTACCCCCACTGTCGGTTACGAATCCCTCGACAATATACGGAACGGAGGCGGCAGAAACCTCATCGGGAACCAGCATAACTGTGGCCACTGCAGCTAATGATATCATGCAGATCATGAGTGGGACTCTGAAGCGAATGCCAAAACGCCTTAGTGTTGTAGACTCCAACGCCAAACCTACCCTAGTCTTCATACACGCACCAGTACTTGACCTTATCTTGCAGGATAGACACATCCTAAGCGTGACATATATTCTTTTCCATCAGATTGCTCTGTAGAAACCCTCTGAAAAGCGACATCCTGGAAAGGTAGAAACGTCGGCACGACATGGCCCCACCCGGGGTCAAGCCAGTTCCGGAAGAATCGTCTTGACCCCAGGGATGGGATGGCCTCGTGCCGTGGGATGGGAAGAAAGCGAACCAGCATAAACTGGTTCGCATCGTTCGTCGTCAGAAGAGGGTCTTGAAGAGGGCTCGATACCCTCTTCGAGGGTCGAAGTATGCGAATCACCTGTACACGGACCACCAGCATGTGGTCCTGCTGGCGCTCCGCCAGCATTTCAGGAAGTCGTACAGGGACTTCTGTGAGATGCTCGAGGTCTGCACTGAGATCATGGACGAGCTTGGCCTGAAGAGAGTGCCACACTGGACGACGGTCCAGAAGTTCTCCATGCGCGCGGATGCGAGGAGGCTGGAGCGCCTCCTCCTCGAATACCTGGTGGAGGCGAGACTGAGCGTGTTGCATCTGGCCGTTGACTCGACGGGGTTCAGCTCGACATCCGCGAGCACTTACTACACTCGTGTGCTCGAGGACAGGAAGAGTGAGATCGGTGGACACCGTCGGGGTGTCCTGACGCGTCGTTACGTGAAGCAGACGGTGGCGGTGGAGACGAGTAAGCAGCTCATAGTCGCGGTGAAGTTCAGGAGGGGTCCGTCCAACGACTCGCCGGACTTCCCGCGGGTGCTCGAGAAGGTCCTGCCAGCCCAGCTTCCCGTGAGGCTGGTCGTAGCCGACAAGGGCTACGACGCTGAATCGAACCACGAGTACGCCCACGAGGTCCTGGGTGCGCGAACGATGATCCCCGTCCGCTACCGAGGACCGGGGATCAGGGTAGGAGGACGGTACAGGAGGAGGCATCTGAGGGACTTCGACGAGGACGCATATCACGAGCGCGCAAAGGTTGAGACGGTGTTCTCTGTGGAGAAGCGGAAGATGGGATCGCATGTGCTGGCTCGGGTTCCGAGCCAGCAGCACAAGGAGCTCATCTTCCGGGCTTTCTCATACAACTCTGGGAGGATGGAGTCTCTCTTTTTGCGCATCATCGAGGATTTCTACAGAGCACATCAGATGAACTTCCGCAATGCGAGAAAATCGATTCTACCCAGCAAGAAGACAACTCCCTCTGGCTCCTGTTCGAGGTGAATGGAATTCCCCTGCACTGTCGTTTCCGATTCTGGACATCATTCCAATAAGGGATGGCTGCTACAACATCGAACGCCAGAAGATGTGCTCTCCGTCTGAGAACACTACACTCTTCGACGAATTGCGACCATGGCTACGACAATGCACAGTCCCACCATTGCTGTCGTTTCCGCTATGTCACTGAACTCCGGGATTGGCACAGAGAAGTATACGTCAATCATCTCGTAGCCGCTTGATTCCGCAAGGTTGTCAAGGCTCGAAGCTGTCTCGGCGTCATAAGTAGCGACGACATCGATCAGGTCATTTACGTTCCATTCGTCCTTCGTGAAGGTGACTCCATAGTACCCTTCCGACGTTGACGTGAAGTACTTCGTTGTAGAACCGCCACTAATGTGTTTCACTGTCACGGACACATCTGCCCCACCAACAGGATGACCCAGAGAGTCGTAGACGTGACCTTCGACAATCATGGGTGTCACCGCTGCAATGCTGATGATAGTGCTTGGCGGGCTCGAGGCACAGAGAGGAACCAGAAGGGGCAGCAAGATGCAAGCCGCAGCCACTCCTATCGCAAAGGCCTTTGAGTGACCCTTGCATTCATGTTTGTACATGAAAGACCCCATTGCCTCAATGAGCCTGTCACGGTCAACCATAAGTACAGCAACGCCCCCTAGTAGGGACCAGAAAAAGGTTTTTCGAGGGTGGCTAGAAAACGCCACCCACCTAGAATAGTTTTCCTCACCCTCCGAAGGTCAGCGTGCCATCCCCACTCGTCATCAGGAAGTAGGCCTTGCCATGGACGAGGTCGAAGTCCAGCTCAGGCGGGGAAAGCGCCGTGTACATGAACGTCTCACCGGTCTGGACGTCCTCGTACATAATGGCGACAGCGCTGCAACCAGAGACGCTCGCCATGAGATCGCTCGCCTTCATAGGCTCTAGCTGGTTGTAACCAATCAGGTTCCAACCCGAGACGAGACTAATCTGGCTTGACGCCTGCGGATAGCCCAGCAAGGAGAACCACACGTCAGAAGTCGTGACGACGTAGTATCCTTGTCCGAAGACTATGGCGAAATCGACTCCGGGTGGCGACAACTGCGAGACGAACACCAGTTCGCCGTCTGTTGTATCGTACTTTACCACAAGCAAACCAGCTGGGCCAATTGCACCAAGCAACACCTTCGCTGTGAGCCCACTGACCTCGATTGGGGAAGACCACATGTTCCAGCCTGCCTTCAAGGCGAATCCCACCTCTGGGTCTTGATCAGGAGTCGGAAGCACGTTGCCGAAGCACTGCCATATGACAATCTGCGGACCCCACGGATATGCTGGAACTGTCCACTTGTGGGAACTGCCGTTGGTTGCTACCCAGTTATCCAGCACTACCTCAGATACCCAGTATTCTCCCGGATACACATTGTCGTAGCTATAGTATCCAAGCGGGTCGTCGCCAAAGCCGTCAGCCGTTATCGCAGGAGGACCGTCGGCGTCCACTTCAAAGTTGTACTTGACCGGGTCTCCCCATGCAGTCGTACCCACGAGCGTTATCGCCCAGTCAGGAAGGCCAACCTCCGCTGGGTCGTCATTTTCATCCAGCTTGTTGCGATCGAAGATACCGTCCGGCCAGGCGTCTGGGTCCAGGGCATTGCCGAAGCTGTCAAGGAACTTATAGCCTGAGATCTTCGCATATCTCAGGTTCCCGACATTGACAGGACCGAGCGTCTGTGGGCCCACTTGCTGCGCTTCATCAGGCGTCATGGGCTTAACGGGCTCCACTCCCTCGAGGTGCTCCGAGTCCGTGGTCATGAACCACACATCGGTGTCGTCGATGACCTCAGTGACCTTGTATGTGCCCGGGGGCAAGCCCGCGAACTCATAGTAGCCGTTGATGCCATCAACAGTCGCGGTTGTGGCCTCCATCTGATCGTCGCCAGGCGCGGGGTACGCATAGTAGCCCCATACAGCGTGTCTCACGTCCCATCTCCAAAGCTTCATGGTCCAATCGTTGAGCCCGGGCTCTGTCACCTCTCCTGGGTCCTTCTCGCTGTCTTTATCCGAATCGGTCCAGTCCTGCTCACCGTCATTGTCTTTGTCGAAGAACTTCACGCCCCAGATCGTCATCAGCGGATAGTTGCCGAACTTCGCAGAGAAGTCAGTCACACCGTCCGCCACCATTATGTTCCAGTAGTGCGGCTTGTAGTTCTCCGGTTTATCGGGCATGCCTGGCTCCAGCTTTGTCGTGCTCGTTCCCCAATCGTCTGGAAGCACTTCCCAGACCTCATAGGTGCCTGGTTTCAGCATGAACTTGTACCAGCCCTCGGTGAACGCCTCGCCACTGACCTCACCGCCGTCCTTGTGGGCGGTGGGCATTGTAAGGTCGTCATCGGCGGTAGGTCCTGGGTAGGGGTTGCCTTCGAAGTCCACTCCCTTGATGTGGATTTCCCAGCCGTTGAGACCCACTTCGAGTATCCGGACCTCCTCGTTGTCTATGTCGACAACCCACAGCTCGGGTTCGACCACACCGTTGGGGTTCCAGTCGAGCCACTTGTAGCTCTCGATGTATCCGTACTTTGCGATGCCGAAGTCACGCTGTTCTTCGTCCCCGCCGACCATGTCCTCGACGGACCACCACTGGTGCTTGGTCACGAACCAGCTACCGTATCTCTTGTCCAACGAGTCCGTGGACACCGGGTTCGTGATCGTAATGTCGACCACGTAGTCACCCGGGTCAAGCGAGCTGAACTTGTAGTAGCCATCGCCGTAGGTCGTATCATATGCCGTGATCTGGGTTCGCGGGTTGCTCATGTGAGACGAATCCGGAACAGGATTCAACGGATCACTGTAGTCCCAGGTTCCATCCCAGTCCCAGAGTGTGACCAGGATCTTGGGAGTAGCTCCGCCTGGGTCGCTCACGCCCCATTCATCCGAGAAGTAGTCGCCCAACCCATCTGTGTTCCTGACACCATCGAACATACCGTACCATGGGCCAACGGAGCTCGTCTTGTGCACATCGTTGAACGCGTAGCCCCAGAGCACCACATATCTCTCAACAGTCTCGCTGTCGTCATCCTCGGCCCACCACTCCGGCTTGTCGGGGTTGTGCCAGCCATAAACAGAGACCGTGTTCACGAGCTGTTGCGGGTCGTCGTCCTGGATATCGTACGTGTAATATCTTGCGTCTGCTGGGTTCTCTGGAGTACCTGGGTCAAACGCCGAATCTCCAGGTTCCAAATATCCCGAGGCGAGCCTGCCATAGTACTTGCAGCCTTGGTCGCACCCGAACTCAGCAGGCAATCCCGGCGGAACCGCAAACGGTATCTCCGGATTGCTGTAGTCCTCGACCGGCACTAGGCACTCGAAGTGGTCCTCCAGGAGGATATTGCTTGGGTTCGCGATGTCTCTAACGATCACGTCGTCAAAGTGCACGTGGACAGCACATTCCCTTTCGTCCCAGAGGCTCAGGCCTATCTTCTCACCACTCAGAGGCGAGGCGTCCCAGGCTTCCAGATACTTCACGCCATCGACGTAGACCTGCATGTACAACCTGCCGTCGTCCAACTGGTCCACATCGACCCTCAGCTTGTACGGGGTCCCCGACAAAAAGTCGGGACCCGAATCGGAGTCGAGGAGGGTGGCAACTCCGCCAATCTTCCTGTACAAGTATATGCCATCATCGATGTGCGCGATATACGTGTTGCCCGGGTCAGTGTATCTGAAGTACACGCCCGCACGCCAATGCGGGGCATCGTACGAGGTTATCTCTACCTCGTAGGAGTACTCGGTGCCCACGAACGTGTCATGGGTCGATATCCCAATGAAACCAACGAGCGGAGAAGTCGCCTGCGGGACTTGAGCGCAGTACACTCCATCGTCCTTGCTTCCATCCCCGTTAGAGTCTACAGCTCCAACAGCCCAACAGCCATCAATGACGTAGCTGGGGTCGCCTGGCATGGGACCAGAAGCTACAGGCGTCCAGTCCGGGTCTGAGAAGCTGTCCCAGTAGAACCACCAGAGGCCCACATCGCCCGTGTTGTCGACCAGGATCTTGTACGTGACCACGCCCGGCGGGTTCACTCCATCTATCGGGTTGTCGCCGTTTGTGGGATCGGCATCGTCCACCGCCACCTTTGTGATTTCAATCCTCGGGTTCACCTTGTCGACCGATTCGCTAGCCTCCCTGTACAAGGGGTAGCGGCCCCAGCAACGGTCATGCGTATCCGCGTCGTGAGTAAGCGGATCGACGCAATATGCAAAGGTGTCATCCCCCGGTTCGGGATCGGAAGAGGTCTTCAGATACGCAGTGTTCGTGATTTTCGCTGGATCATCGTACGTCACTTTGTGGCGCAAGGTCAAGCTGGCAGTGTCCAGACCATCTGGGTCTCCTGCTGGCTCGAGCGTGCCAGTCCATGCGCGATTTCCAGTAAGTGTGTACGTATTGACATTATCGTCCTCCAGATACAGGAACCAATCATCCATCACCACGAAGTCGACATGCGTCTCATCGTCAAGGTTCGTCACCGTTATCGTATAGGTGATGATCTCGCCCCAACCATCTTCAGGATTGTCGCTGTTCGGATCGTCGTACCATGCAGCGATCTCCCTGTCGGCCTCCTTCGTTAGGAGAACATCGGGGCGCACCAGGTTCACCGACGCGCTGCCATAGTCTGTAGCTTCACGGCCTGCTGCGTCGTGGGCCTCCTTGACTGTCGCAGTGTTCTCGAACGGAACGTCCACAGGCTCATTCTCATCGAACGTGTATTCAAAGAACTTGTAGATCGAGGCGCCTGGAATCAATGGCATTGTTCCCGTGCCGCCTCCGAGTGGCTCGGTCCAGATGGGAATCTCACCAGAGCGTGTAGGGCTGAGCTTCTCGTCGTACACGTTGAAATTGACAATATTCTCGGTACCTGTGTTCTCTACCGCGATTCTGTAGTAGATCGTGTCGCCAGTACCCGCGTCAATATACCCATCGCCGTTCGCATCGTAGTTTCTCGCTGCGCAGTCTATCTCCTCACCCTTTTGGTCATCGCTCCACGCAGTCTTCTCGATGTCCACTGCTACTTTCACTAACGTCAGGGTGTCTTCAGCATTCGCAGACCACGTGCAGACTTGTTCTATGTCTGTGTAGTAGACAGACGCATAGTTCGTCACGGTAACGCGGTCATGGGTGTCCGAGACTGTGAAATCATTCGCCACAACCAAGAAGGTGAAGTATCTCGCCCAGACGCTGCCGTCAACCGCGGTACCGGGCAGCACTTCATAAGGAGCCAGAAGTGGGTCCGAGAAGTCCCAATGTAGTTCATCTTCGCCCACATGAACTGGATTGTACAGTATTGCCGACCCCGGACCCGAGTCATGCGACGTCCAAGTCTTCAAGAGGCCCACGTAATCGAGCCCATCAGGCAAGTGATCGTACATGTTGAGCAAGTACGCGTCTTCCTGCCCGTGGTTCTGAATCGTCAGCTTGATCGTTGAGTACTCGAACGGAGCGCACACATCTGGGGTGAACGTCTTGGTCATTGTGAGCTTCGGCGGAGACGGGATTTCCGCCACATTGATTGGCACATCTTGGCTCCCACCCGCAGAAGGAGTATACTCCCATTCTTGTCCTGGGTTGTCGTCATTCCAAGCATAAGTTCCGAGAAGCCGTATGTGCAGGGACGAGCCCGCATAGTAGGATGCACCATTCGAAGTATCAGTCGTCTGGAACAATATGCCTCCGCACAAGATGTGAACACTCTTATAGTCAGTATAGAAGTCGAACTTCAGATCCCATGCGACCCAGTACCTGCTCTGGTACGAGAAGTACGGTTTGCTGGAATCATCTGTGACCTGTACAGGTGGCACTACCCATGTTCCTTTGGAGTAACCTGTAGTGTCGGGCTCTGCATAGAACAACGGGTCACCTGTTGGAGCAGGATTGAACGGCCCAAGCGGATCCACCGCTTGGCCTTGGGCGTCAATCCACTCACCTGGATACTTGCAGACACTGTCAAATCCTCTTATTACGGTAGTCGCAGTGGGATCCTTGCCCCATTCAAACCCTAGCCGTACACCGACCTTGGTCGAGGTGCTTGGCTTGCCCAAGGTCACATTGACCGGAATGAATTGGCCTTCAGAGTATCCCTTGACATCGCCCTTGGTCCACGTTTCGTCTGGCAATAGCCTCCACGCCTCAAGCGACGGAGTCACATTGCCCGCTCTAGCTTGGGCGGCAATCATGAACGCGCTCGCCACCATGACGAACGCGAACACGACGGACAGAACGACCTTCTTGGAATACAGTTTCCGATTCACAACTCTGTTGAACGCTCCGCTATTGCTAGCTTTCACCTTTTCCCCCCATTATGTAAGCTACTTGCGCATCTCCCCCGTGAAGAGCGGGCATCCCCACTTTTTGCCCCTTCACAAAAGCTTGCGCGAAGAACCGGATTGCAGAGTCGAGTTATAAACTTTAGCTCGTACTGACTTGCACCTCGACGATCGACCAAACCGTCTCACGGAATCGACAATATTCCGCTCACATAACAGTGCTGCTTTCGGGCCGATTATTGGCGAGATTGGTAGGCGCAGGAGCAGGAGCGTGCGCTTAGGAATCGCAAAGCGAGTTGTGTCCTATACCCGGCACATAGAAATGGTAGCTCGCTATTCGTCACGGCAGGTCACAGCAGATGGAGAACAGAAAGCCGGTCTTCACATTGCGTGTCTCACGCGCTCGGACACTTGGCATCGTCCTCGCAGTCATCGGAATTCTGCTCTTGGTTCTGGCGTGGAGCATCCAGTCCGATATTGACAAAATCGGAACGACTAACGACCTGCTACTCCAGCATAAGATATCGATGCTGGAAGATCAGAGGAACGCATATCTCGTAACAGGCATCGGAATCCTCTTCCTTGGGTTGTTCGCAATAGCCTTGCTCAGCGAGCCGAGCGTATCGACGATTGTCGCAGAATCCGAGATGATCTCTGCAGCAAAGACGGCGAATGACACCATAGTTGGCTTGTCATTGACGGGCAACTCATCGTATCTTCCCGCGCGAAATGGTTTGACCAAACAGAGAGTCTTCATCGTCGCCACGAACAAGCCGATCGTTCCGCCGAAGGCACTCTCGGACGACATGATCATGTCGCCTGGGAAGGACGGCTCGAGCCCGGGCATGCTGGTCGAGCCCTTTGGAGCTAGACTGCTCGAGAGTGTCGAGTCAGAATTGAACACGAAGCTTGACGGAGTCGGGCTGGAGGCCGCGGAGGGAACGCTCCAGATCCTGAAACACGGGTTTGGGATCATGAAGGATTTCCATTTCAAGGAGAGGGACGGCAACACAATCCTTCGAGTCGAGTATAGCGGTCTGCGCGACGCGTGCAGGACCGTCCGCAAGGAAAGGCCGGACACTTGCCGGCAGCTGCAGTGTTTCGGCTGCTCTTGTCTGCTCCTGGCAGCCGCGCGCGCCACGGGCAAGTTGGTGAGCATCAAGACGGTCGACAACAGCAAGGATGTGGTCGAGTTCACTCTCAACATAGAAGAATGGTGAGGGGTTGCCTCTGGCCAATTGTATGAACGATCTGACGAACAACGTTCCATAAGGTTTTCTAGTGATGATGCAATTTGTTTGAGGATCCATGAGAGCTCTCCCCTGGCCACCTTTGAAGACGTCAAGACTGTGCTTCGCTGCACTAGCATCGATCATGATGGTCTTGCCCGCCTTGGCTGTCAACTCGAGAGCCGATGAGATTCCACACGAGAACTACGACCTCGTCAAATCGAACCTCGATGTCGTCATCGCTCTGCTCAGGTCTTCGATCGCGTACTCCGAGAACGCACTCCAGAGGATGTACAACGAGAGTATGGACCAGGTGGAGCAGAACCTCACAATCGTGAGGGGGCTGCTGACGCCAGCGGAACGTATCCTGGACAAGATCAGGAACATTGCTGGTAGCTACGAGAACCTGAGCAGGCTGCTTCCACCGTTCAACAGCCTTTCGGCTCAGATGGATTCCTTCTCATCGATGGAGGTTTCGCTACTCGGGGCGAGATATGATGTGGTTTCCGCTTCCCGACTCGCGAACCTCACTGGAGAAGAGATGCTCAAGGCGCTCGATTCCATCAGGAGGGTCAATTCGCTGATCCTCCAGATGAACAACACGATCGACGACATGCTCGTCTCGGCGAACGGCATAATCGGCCTGGTCGTCGAGGGCAGTCAGCCGTTCACGGACAATCGTCTGATCCCGCTCATCGAGCAGCTCCGAGACCTTCTGAACATCATCTTGGCCGAGATCGACCTGATCACGCGCGAGGGAGTCCCGTGGGATGAAACCCAGTCGTTCTCCCTTCTCTGGCTCTCTGCTAGTGACTACTATCTAGGGGACCATATCATAGGAGGAGGCTACCTCTACTTCGATGGGGCGTTTGCGATCGGCCATATGGTCACGATCCAGATGGATGGAACTAACCTTGCTTTCGCGAACACTTCGTCCGGCGGGAGATTCTCATTCTCTCATCCGATCCCTTTGAACGCGAGCTGGCTCGGGAGCCATGTCCTCAAAGCTACGACAATCACACCAGCCGGGATCTTGAACTCCAACATCGTCACAATCAGGATCCTGCTGGTGCCAACGTCAATCTCCTTGGTGGTAAACAGCGAACTTCTTACGATTGACGACGAGCTGGTTGCCGACGTGCAACTGATGGATGTTCGAGAGCGACCATTGGAAAATGCTCCTTGCCATTTCATCCTGGACGGACAGAGTCTGACGTTCAGGACGGACTCGCTGGGCAATTTCCAAGATTCCTGGAAGGCCTCCGACATGGGCTACGGCATACATGTGTTACAGGCTTTCTACGATGGCGAGTTGCCGTACGAGCCGAGCGCGTCCAACGTCACGACAATAATTGTCGACATTCCCACGTCGGTCTCGCTCAACCTCTTCGCGACACGTTATTTCACCGGATACTACGTCGTCGGCAACGGCACCCTAGTCGCGAACGGGACGACGCCGATGCCAGACCAGGTGATCACTCTCTCAATCGACGAGATCGTGGTCGCAAACTTGACGACGGGACAGGACGGCCAATTCGCATTCTCGGTATCTACCGATCCCATGGCTTTGGGCGGGCACACGATAGTGGCCGCGTTCCTCCACCGCGACAGTATCTGGAGGTACTCGCAGGATGAGAAGAGCTTCACCGTCTACGGCTTCAAGATCGGCAAGTACCCGTTCTGGCCCATCATACCCAAATGGTCGTTCGGACCAGGTGACACCATCACGTACCTCTTCGTCGGGCAGTATGCGTACTTCTTCTGGCTGCTCGTGCTCATGGCCGTTGCGATTGCTGTCAGGGTCATCCAGATGATGGACAAGAGGAAGCGCCTCCAGCCCAGCAAGACAGAGATCCTTGAATCATTGGAGAAGGTGGCAGAACCTGGGACGATTCCTGCAGCAGCGATGGTGGAGCTTGCGAAGGACATGTTGACAGGAGAGGTCGGACCGGCCAATCCGAACGAGAGGATAGTCTGGTACTATCAGCGTTTGTTGTCATTCCTTTCTGCAAAAGCGAACATCGCCATAAGGACGAGCATGACTCACTGGGAGGTGGCCAGGATCCTGAAGATACTCGGGTTCCCGGTCAGACCAGTGGAAAAAGCTACAATCCTCTTCGAGCGCGCCCTGTACTCCGGCGCATCGCTCTCGAATGATGATGCGGTCATGATGAGCACAGCCCTCACCGACCTCGTGAGAGCTCAGTCAAAGGGGGGCTCGCGTGCAGGTTAGGGTGCGAAGGGGGTTCGCGGCTGTGGGCGCGATGGTGATTGCCGCCGTCCTGCTCATAGTCAGCATGGCCGCGCCGATCGTCTCCACCTCCGCTGATTTCTCCATATTCAACTCAGGATGGAACGGGACTAGCAAGCTCGCGATCCTGACATACAAAGCCGGCAAGTTCGCTCCCGACTTCCAGGTCAGATCATCAGGAACAGAGATAACCATCACTCAACTGGGTCTCAACGAGATCAGCCTCGACCCGGTAACGAGCGCGCTTGTCGTCATCGGTCCGGGCAAGGCGTTCACCTCAGCGGAAGGGAGAATAGTCGGGGATTTCGTCAGGAACGGTGGGAAGCTGCTGCTGGCGGACGACTTCGGGACCGGCAACAGCCTGCTCATCGGCATGGGCGCGACCTCGCGGTTCTCGAACCAGCTCGTGATGGACCTGGCATTCGAGAAGCAGCCCGAGTTCTCTGTCGTCTACGACCTCAGAACCGATTCAATCACCAAGAACGTCAGCACCCTCCTGCTCAATTATCCCTCATCGTTGACGACCGGCGGGGACACAGAGGCCATAGCGTTTTCCAGCATTGCCAGCTGGTTGGATACGAACGGCAACAGGCTCCAGGAATGGGGAGAGCCTAGGGGGCCGTTCCCCATCGCGGCTCGGGAGCGACTTGGAGGGGGCTCAATACTACTCCTATCCGACCCGAGCGTTCTCATCAACGGCATGGCAGCTCACATGGACAACGGGATCTTCGGCGCCAACCTCATCGACGAGGTCTGCAACGAGAGGACCGCGGTTTTCTTTGATGAGAGCCATCGCACCTTCTTCGACCCGATCGCAGTCACGATGCAGTTCACGGGACAGGTATCCGACAACGCGAAAGCGATCATCGCGCTCCTTGCTTTCGTCCTCGTGCTATGGATCTTCACGGACGTTGTGGATAGGACGGTAGCTTGGACAGTCCGGAAGACAAAGGTCCTGCTCAATGCGATCGCGGAGGCTCTCGGCCTTAGATTCTTCCGTAAGAAGGCTCCTTCTCCGCCCCAGGCCATGAGCAAAGAGGAGCTTTTCGAGAAGATCGTGCATGAGCATCCCGATTGGCGGACGGGGCTTGTCAGGTACCTGCTGCGCGAGAGGGAGAGACACGCCAAGATGCTCGAGCGGAAATGACTATGAGAGGACGAGCCAAACGCGTCTGAGCACGACCACCACGAAGAGGATAAGACCAGCGTAGATGAAGAAGTCCATCCGCTGCCTTGTCTCGTTTGTCAGAAAGCCGTCTGTGAGTTCCCTTATCACAAGGAGACCGATGAGCTCGAGCGTGGCCAGGACCTCGATGCCCGCCGACAACGAGATCAGGATGGAGATGATCGTCCATACGAGCATGCTGATGAAGATCTTGTGAGATACCAGCAAAGTGTGCACCTGTCTTGGCTGAAGACCCCGCTCGTCTTCTATAAGGACTCGAAATGAGGGAAGGCTCTATAATATCCTGTCCTCGGATGCGCTACATTTCATATACAGTAATATGTTTCGGAGTGGAGCAGTCATGGCAGAGCGCGAAAGACGACCCTGGAGATTCCACTTGGAGGTTCGGGACACTCCGTACGACCTACTCGCTTGCATGGTGCTAGCACTCGCCCTCATAACGCTTGTGTACCTGGCGCCAGACAACGCGGTGAGACAGATCCTCGGCCTCGTCTTCGTCCTCTTCCTGCCAGGATATGCCGCCACAGCCGCGCTGTTCCCGGAGAACGACCAAATCGATGGCATCGAGAGAGTCGCGCTAAGCTTCGGCCTGAGCATTGCTATCGTGCCCCTGATCGGCCTCGCGCTCAACTTCACACCCTGGGGGATCAGACTGGACCCGATACTCGCCTCTGTCTCCGCATTCATCATCGGCGTCTCACTTGTTGGATGGTACCGAAGGATGCGGCTTCCGTCAGATGAGAGGTTCGCGATCGTTGTCAACTTCGAGATGGACTTCGGGGGCATGCCGCTCGTAGACAAGATCCTCACAATCGGAATCGTTGTGATGCTGATAGCATCAGTCGTCGTGCTCGCGTGGGCCATCACAACGCCGCGTGTCGGAGAGAGGTTCACGCAATTGGCAATCCTCGGACCCGGCGGAATGGCCACGGACTACCCCAGGAATCTCACCGTCGGCCAGGACGCGAGAGTCCTGCTGTCGATCAAATCGTTCGAGCACAGGGATGTCAACTACACGATAGCGATCATGCTCACCAACGCGACGGACAACAGCTCTTCAGTCACACAGTACTCGATCAACTGGGCGCAGACGCAATCGCTTGTCCCAAGGCAGGCGATTGCGCAGAACTTCACGCTGAAACACCTTGAGTACTACAACCAGACATTCAATTTCGACGTGACCTCAGCTGGAGAGTGGAAGCTGCAGTTCCTTCTCTATGTCGAGGGACAGCCTTTGACTCAGGACGCATACCGTGAAGTACACCTCTGGTTGAACGTCGTGCCGACTGTCTAGCTGCCGAAGTCAATCTCCAGTCTTGATCCTGAGAAGCCAAACGGCGAAGAGTGGGTCGACTATCTCGCCACGCTCGATGATGCCCCTCGCTTCTAGCTGGTTCTCGATCCTCTGTATGTGGGAGGTTGATCTCAGGCGATGGCGCTCAATGAACTCATGTCCGTGCGTAACCCCCGGCTCACGCACAACCGCCTTCAGGTATCGTCTCTGGAGAGGACTCCTGACGGATTCCCACATGTATGTGCAAGCAGGGGACTGATGGTCCACGGCGGCCTGGACCGCCCTTTCCACGTCCTTCTCGCCCGACGGAGTCTTTGAGATGTCGAAGAGTTCGTGGGCAATCTGCTGAGTGTAGTACGGATGGCCCTTGCTCTTGCGCAATATCATCCTGGCAGTTGCACGGTTCAGGATCCCTCCAGCACTCCTGAACCTCGACATGATGAAATCCTCGAACTGCTTGTTCGGAATGACATCCAGCTCCATCGGCCTGGCAAACTTGAAGAACGCGCCCTCCCTCTCCTCGAAGATCTGATGGAGCAAATGCTTCTTGCTGCCGGAGAAGACATAGACGACGTTCTGGTGATTCTGGAATCTAGATCTCATTTGCTTTAGGAGGCCGACGCCATCCATGTACGCGACCTCCTGAAATTCGTCGAAGATGACGACGAGCCGCCTCTTCCTTCTCCTCGCGACTTTCTCAGGGAGATCGAACACGCCTGCGACGCCAGAGGTCGACGGTTCTCTGCCGTAGAATTCAACGCCCAGTTCTCCAGACTCAGTCACGACGAGCCTCAGGTTCGTGCCTTTCAGGAACTTCCAGACGCTTGATGCGAACTTCTCGGCGACCCCGAAAGCTGCGCGGCTCGTCTCCTTGACAACTGCTTCGAGGAAACGGCTTTGCTCTGTCAGACCGTAGAGGTCGATTCTGACGAATATGAATTCTCTGCTGTGCCTCTTCGACAGCTCCAGCAGAAGAGAGGACTTGCCCATGCGCCTGTTCGAATACAGGACGACGCTCTTCCCTCCCCTGATCTCCCTGGCCAGCTCCTTCAACTCGCCTTCTCTGTCCACGAAGTCCTTTCCTGAGACCACTGTCCCGTACTTGAACGGGTTGTTCATTTCGAACATCCTCCTGGATGAGGTATATGGCTGCTATGAAACCCACCGTTGCATGCAGCATACGTTCCTGCGTTATACGCTAATGTAAGTCACATTTATGTATAATACATTTCCGTATGTTGGAGGCGAAAATAGAGGACGGAAACCTTGAAGCCAAAAGTCTTCAGCTGTCGGCGGAGAGAGCCTTCTGCACGGGAGGACATGGCACGTCGCCAAAGGAGCAGAATATGCAGCATTTCCCCTCGGTCGGTGTCATGATGTGGCCACACAATTTGCACTCATACCTGATTAGGCAGAAATCGGTGGGCATCTGTTCCTTGCTCTGGAACCCGCACTCCGGACACCGAACGGTTGACGCGAGCTTGATCCCCTTCGTCACTTCACCTCACAAAGCCACTATCATTAAGGTTCACCACGGACTTATTGGTTTCAGCGAAAACGTCTGGCTCACCAGGGAATGCAATGTCCATCTTTGTACACTGTGAGTTAAATACCTCGCTCTATCTGGCGATAAAAGCGTCCGAGGCTGGACTGTCATGAACAGCAAGAAGATAGCGATCATCGGGGGCGGAAACATGGGAATGGCCCTTGCGAGCGGAGTGCTCCAGACGAAGTGGGCGAACCCGGAGCGCATAATGATCGCGGAGCCTCTGAAAGAGAAGCTCGAGAAGGCCAAGAGCATGGCCCACGGCATCAAGACTTCGCACTCGAATGCAGACGCTGCCGCTTGGGCCGATATCATCCTGCTGTCGGTGAAACCTCAGATCATGGCGCATGTACTTGACGACATCAAACCGGCTATGAAGGACTCGAAGCTTGTCATATCCGTCGCGGCCGGTGTTACGACTGCTTTCATCGAGAAGAAGCTCGGCGGGAAGGGCCCTGTCATCCGTGCGATGCCGAACATCGCGGCCATCGTGAGAGAATCCGCCACAGCGATATGTACAGGGAAATACGCAAGTGAGGAACACCTGGGCATCGCGAGGCACATCTTCGAGTCTGTCGGCATCGTGGTCGATGTCGAGGAGGACCTCATGGACGCAGTAACAGGGCTGAGCGGCACGGGTCCGATGTACGTTTTCCAGATACTCGAAGGCCTATCGGACGCGGGCGTCAAGGTCGGGCTGTCCAGGGACACGGCCAACGTTTTAGCCGTGCAGACCCTGATCGGCTCATCCAAGCTGATCAAGGATACAAAGGAGCACCCCGCGAAGCTGAAGGACCTCGTGACATCTCCAGGTGGGACGGCTATCAGCGCGTTGCACTCGCTAGAGAGGAATGGACTGAAGGCACTCCTGATCGACGCGGTCGAGATCGCAGCGAAGAGATCGAGCGAGTTGGGATCGCAGCGAAAGGACTAGCCTACTCGAACGCCTTCTTCGCCTTTTTCGGGTCGTCGGCCACCAGAGCGAGAGCTGCGGGCGTATCCTTTTTTCCCAAGAGGAAGACCGAGTTGATGTTCACGCCTGCCCTCGCAGCTCGCCTCGCAATCTTGGCAAGCTCCCCCGGTCTGTCTATGAGATCCAAAACCAAGACTTCGCTCTCCTCGAACTCGAGGCCCGCTCGCGCGAGAGCTTTTCGGGTCGAGACTTCGTCATCGGTTATCACCTTGACCGCTGGCCTCGGTCCCAATCTGTCCGTCGCGAGCCCTCTGATGTTTATGGCGTTCTGGGCCAATGCTTCGGTCACGCGTGCCAGCTCGCCCATTCTGTTCTCGACAAAAACGTTGAACTGCTTCACTGAGGCCAGCTCCAAACGTGCTAATGCGTGTCAATGACCAAATAGATTGTCCTAGCCGGCCTGCGATCTCCTACGAACAGGAAGGCCGTCCGGACCGTAGTACCTCTTCTTGATCCAAAGTGCCACGTTGACAAGGCTGATGAGGACGGGCACCTCCATCAGAGGCCCTATCACAGCGGTGAAGGCCTCGATCGACGAGATGGTGAACGTGGCCACGGCGACAGCGATGGCCAGCTCGAAGTTGTTGCTTGCTGCAGTGAACGACTGCGTAGCGGATTGACCATAGGTGAATCCCAGACGATGCGACAGCCCGAAGCTCATGAAGAACATCAACAGGAAATATGCGAGCAGAGGAAGTGCGACACGCGCCACCTCGATCGGCCGGCTTATGATCTCCTCGCCCTGCAGCGCGAACATGACCACTATGGTGAAGAGGAGGCCGACAAGGGTGAGAGGACTGATTCTGGCGGCAAACACGCGGTCGTACCACTCTCTCCCCTTTCGCCTGACGAGAAAGAACCAGCTCGCCACGCCTGCCGCGAACGGGATCCCCAAGAATATCAGGACGTTCTTCGCGATGTCGGCGATCGTGATGTCGACGACGGCAGCTTCGGCTGAGGGAGCGATGACCGGCGTCATCACGGTGATGAAGAAGAACGCAAGGATCGAGTACATGAATATCTGGAACACGGAGTTGAGGGCGACGAGCACAGCGCAGTACTCGCAGTCCCCCTGGGCTAGCATGTTCCAGATAAGCACCATCGCGATGCATCTGGCCAGACCGATCAATATCAACCCGTTCCTGAAGGATGTCGATGTGTCGTCTGTCCCAGGGAATGCCAGCCAGGCAAGACAGAACATCAAGACCGGACCTATCGCCCAGTTGAGGATGAGCGAGGTGCTCAGCATCTTCTTGGCACCTCTCAGCTTCCCCAACTCGTCGTAGTGCACCTTCGCCAGGGGCGGGTACATCATCACGAGGAGGCCTATCGCGATAGGCAGGGAGACGTTGAACACCTTGACTGAGTCCAGGATGTCTGCGAGCTCTGGAAAGACATACCCGAGCCCTAACCCTGCGGCCATCGCGAGGAAAATCCAAAGAGTGAGGAGCTCGTCCAGAAATGACAACCCCTTCCTGGGCGAATCGCTTGGTTGAGAGGCGGCGCACTCGGACATGGTATCATCCAGTAAGCGGACCGTACTTCTTTCTCAGACTCTTCATGACATCCCTGAGCTCGAGCAGGGAGGGAAATGATATCGCTCCCTCCTCGCACGAGCCCTTGCACCCAGTGCAGCTCACGACGCATCTGTACGGATTGGTCACGCGAGGTCTATCATCGAACGTGTAGACCCCCCTCTTGCAGAACTTGGAGCAGGCACCGCAGTTCGTGCAAAGCTCGTAGTCGATCTTCGGAAACCATTGGATCTCCTCGCGAGGGAGCCCGTGGTACTTCTCCTCCAGCTGCCCAAGTCTCTTCGCCCTGATTTGCTTGAACTCCGCCCACACAGCATCCAGATAATCCTTCTCGACCGACTCGGGCACGTAGTTCCGGACCTTGAGCTCCTTGAGAATGACATCTCGCTGGATCTTGTCTGTGTCATCGAGATGCTCCAGCCCTTTGGCCATGATCTCGTCGAAGCCCGCGATCCCGACCTCCTGGGCGCCAATCTTCAAGCGCTTTGTGTTCGGCTTTCCGGGACAACAAGGACCGCACATGATGACCACTTCAGTACCGGCTATTCTCTGACGCTGTATTTCTCTCTCAACTTCTTCAGACTATCCCTCAACTCTGCGGCGGAAGGGAACGAGATGGCCTGCTCGGGGCAGAAGCTTCGGCAACTGGACCGGCTGACAATGCAGTTGAGCGGCCTTACCACATGCGACTTGCTCTCTGCGAAGAAGAAGACACCCTGCGCGCAGAACTCGACGCATGAAGTGCAGCCCGAGCACTTGCCCGGGTCCACCTTGGGGAACCATGGTATCTCCTCTCGCGGAATCCCCATGTAGCTCTCCTCGCGCTCTTCCCTTCTGTGCTGCCTGAATTTCTTGTACTCGGCCCACACGGCGCGCATGTACTCTCCTTGGACCGAGTCAGGAACGTAGTTCCTGGCCTTGAACTCGGCCAGGAGCACCTCTTTCTGCTTGTCGTCCGAGTCGTCGATGTGCTGAAGGCCTTTCTCGATCACATCGGGCAGGCCGGAGATTCCGACTTCCTGCCCTCCAACCTTCAAAGAGGTGCTCGGTGGTCTCCTGTAGCAGCCGCTGCCTTCAATCAGGTTACTATCACCCCGGGATCTTTCCGACGCCTAGGAAGTCTATGAACGAAGATGAAAGGACAATGATTGTGTGCTGAGAAGTGCACCGCCGATTCCATGATACCCGAAAGCGACGCGAAGACCCCCCTCCGTGACCGAAAGACTGCGTGAGCTTTTGTGGCTTTCGGCGCCCGACAGTGTCGTCGGGCGAATCCCGCGAAGGACAAGCCAGCAAAACTACATAAGCCGTCCAGAGAATGACGTTTCGGGATGCGCCGAGTCGTGCTTGGACCGCGAATGCTCAATAAGGAGAAACACGCGAGCTCACGGCCACTCGAGGACACGCAGGCATACCACCTCGCCTGGGAGACCATCATCTCCTTCCGACGAGAAGGTACGCCCGAGTGAGCAGGACCTCCCTCGAAATGGGAGAAAGCCGGTTTTCGAGATCCGACGCGAGCAGCCTTTCTCCCTCGTATGAGAAGGCACGGTCGATACCCTTCTTCCTATGGTCTTTGTCGACCTGGAAGACCGATACAGAATGGAAGTTGTTCGAGAGATCTTTCACGATATCACTTGGCAGCATCTTGTTCAGATAGGTTCCCGAGAGTCCGAGATGGAGCGCCACATCCGGATCTCCAAATAGATGACCCCAGGGTCGCTCAAGTGCAAGACGGTCGCTGACATGTCCCCCTGAAAGTGAGTAGTAGTTGTGCCAAAGATGGTAGCCAATACCGCCTTCCTTTGTCACGCGGCGCATCTCGCGCGCGAGCGTCGCGAGATCGGAAACGTGTTCCAGGACAGCGTTCGAGCAAATGACGTCGAACGATTCGTCAGCGAAGGGGAGGCTCTTTCCGTCATAGGATATGAGATCCTGATGGGCAAAGTCCAAATCGGTTCCAGAAAGCCCTCTCAGGCGACGGCAGTATGCAGGATATCCTCGCCGTCTGTAGATGGACTCTCCAATGGACCGAAAGCGCCCTCGACCATCACGCCTGAGAGATTTGTACAGGTGGCCGAGACCGTTCCGCCAGAACACACGTCTAACATCAACGCCAACAACATCGTCCACAACCGTGGACCACAACGCGACGTCTGGATAGTTGTATCCGCACCCGAGCACCATCAAGCGAGCGTCATCGATTCTTGGCCCGAGAAGTTCCGAGATATCCTGCCGGCTCTTCTGGAAAACGTTGATGAAGTCGTGCTCTGGATCCTTCGGCCGGCTTGGCCTTATGAACTCCCTGGTCAGGGTTCGCATCTGCCCGAGATTCGTCTTCTTGGACCCTGCAACAATCGTCATGTACCCTCCACATGTCAAAGTCTTGGACTTGCCCCCACGCGATCTGAGTGCAGCTTGCGATCCTTGTGCGGTCTACCTCAAGTAAGACTCCGTGACCGAAAGACAGCGTGAGCTTTTGTGGCTTTCGGCGCCCGACAGTGTCGTCGGGCGAAATCCGCGAAGGACAAGCCAGCAAAACTACATAAGCCGTCCAGAGAATGACGTTTCGGGATGCGCCGAGTCGCGCTTGGACCGCGAATGCTCAATAAGGAGAAACACGGGCGCTCACGGCCACTCACGGACGTGCTGGCTGAGAGATGAAAGCCATGGGATTCGAGAGCAAACTAGCAGAAAGAGTGGCGTCGAAGAAGGCTTCGAGGAACCTTCGGAAAACCTATGCGAGCCTGGTGGGTATCGTCTTCATAGTCCTGACGCTGACCTCCAGCACAACGGCCGTCCCGCAATCAGTCATCCACGTCGGAACCAATGATTCGGTGGCCAAATACCTCGGGCCTTTTGAAGGCAGGTCCAACGTGATTATGGTCAGTGTGTCCTCCATTGACGATTGGGTCTGCCTCAAGGTGCCCTTCAAGGGAAGAATCTCGGACCTCAAATCAATAAGCTTCTCAGATTCCATCGCGCAATCAGGAGGAGCCCAACTTGAGCCCTACGTTGTGCTCAAACTCTCGGAGGGCAAGAGCCTCATATGCTGCCCCGAGAGTTCGTACGCAGCTGGTGTATGGAGTTTCCAGACCATGACTTGGCAGTCGCGCGATGCCGTGACCCAGGGGAAATGGGTCGTGTCGCCTGTGAAAACGGAATCACTGCTCGCACCGCTGACAATGTGGATGATGATGATCGGGGACAGGAGTGTGATCAGTGTCTCGATCTATATCGGCGGCTGGGACATCTCCAAACAGTACCAGTGCTATCTAGGCGACTTCTCGATCAACGGGATCATGATCGATTTTGCCAATATGGCGCGGAAGGCAGGAACGATGCAGGAGTGGCCAATCCAGCTCTAGTCAGCGTCTACTCCCAAGAGCTTGCAGTCGTTCGATGCCCTGCTTGAATCCTCGTCCGTTCTGTTCATGGCTTTTCCATATCTCAACGAGAACGGGCATTTTCACATCGCGAAGGAACGAGAAGTCGACCTCGCCCTCACCGATCTGAAGTCCTTCAGGCCAACCATGTGGCCGAGCTTCATCGCCACTTTGCTCCTCCCATGCTTATCGTATCTGAGGTCTGTCGAGGCTTTATTGAAGCGCCTCGCGGTAGTACTCGTAGAGGCGTCTGTTTCTGTGCGCAACTGAGAGCCTCCCTTGTTCGACATCTTTGTATGCGGCTTCGCCCATCCTCTTCCGCGCTGCGTCATCCTCGATCAGTCTGCCAAGTAAGATTTCCAAAGAGTCCACAACCGAGCTGAAAAGCTTCTCGTTCAACACGGCCTCGCGATATTTCAGCACACTCTCAGGTGTTCTCAGCCTGTCCCGTTCATAGGAAGCTATAGGGGTATGAACCAAGAATCCGGTCTCCCCTTCTCTGACGATTTCACCAAAGGCAAACATGTCGGTCGTGACGGTCGGCAACCTGTTTGCCATAGCCTCGAGAACGACATATCCCAGGTTGTCCATATACGATGGCATGCAGAAGATGTCTGACTTGGCGAAATACTCGTTCCACAGAACGTCCTTAGGGACCCTGGAATAGAGATGGACACCTTGTTCCTTCCCAATGGTTTCCGCGAAAGAATTGAAGTATTCCTCGAGATGTTTGGGTGCCCCAGTCACAAGAGTCAACTCAACATCAAACTTCTGTTTCAGGCGTCTGAATGCATAGAAGAGTTCTCGCCCGCCTTTATCGAAGAAATGAGTGCCGACGAATAGTATCCTCACGGGCCCATCATTATCCTTCTTTGGAGGGTTCCGCAGCAAGTACCTTGAGGGCACGGCAGGTGGAAGAACACCCGTCTTGGCGACAATCGACTCGAATTCCTTCCCCAGTCCGAGCCGCAAGGAGTTGAGGGCCGCTTCGGAGTATGTGAGTATTCTCCTGCATTTTGGTCTTGACAGAAGGCGCACAAGCGAGTTGCGCATGGTTGGCCTTGTGTACCACGTGTCATCGTGAGAGAAAATAGCTGAGGCATACTCTATGCTGCCAATTATCCATGGTCTGTCGGTTATTGGCACGATGGCTCCATCGACGTGCACCAAGTCGCATCGTGTCAGAATCGGGACTCTCCTCGGACTTCCCACCACTCGGAAGAAGCGGTCTGCCATGTTCACGCCGAGCTTCCTCATCGGCTGGTAGACGGGGGCAACCGAAAAGGTCTCAAAAACGGATGGATCTCTGTTTGCAGAGAAATGAATCCCCTCAGGTGGCTCAAGATACATCGATTCGTGTGCTGGATGAGCAGGGCCGTAGTAGTAAATGCTTGGAATGATTCCCTTCTCGTTGCCTGAAACGGATGTGCCTGGACTACCGCCTATTGGTTTCACATCATCGGTCATCTCATTGAGCATATCAGCCTGCGATATAATTATGTTCGCGCACGACACGCATCCTGCCAGCTACCTGCGCATCAGGACGGAGTGTGAGGAAGCCTTCAAGAGCCGTACACATGCGATGGCCCAAGAAGGCGCGGTAGAACCCGTGCATAACTGACCCTGGAAAAGGAGTAACCTCTGTTCACGAACGAAAACAATTAATATCATTCCGCTCGGTCGGGTTCAACGTAATGTCAGTGCATGTCATAGAGACCAGGGACCTGGTCAAGAAGTACAATGGCAGAAGCGCAGTGCTGGACGGCGTCACGTTCTCCGTTGACGAGGGCGAGTTCGCAATGATCTATGGCAAGTCTGGCTGCGGAAAGACCACTCTTCTTAACATCCTGGGCGGCCTGGACAGACCAACATCAGGATCCGTTGCCATTGATGGGGAAAAACTCGAAGAGCTCTCGGAGGACCTGCTCGCAAAGATACGGCTCGAGAAGATAGGGGTTGTCTTCCAGGACTTCAATCTGCTCATGGACCTGACAGTAACGGAGAACGTCGCACTTCCCTTGAGGTTCTCAAAGAAAAAGGATGATGGCAGAGTGAATGCCCTGCTGGAGAAGTTTGATATCAGACACATAGCCAAGGAGACCGCGAACAAGATCAGCGGGGGAGAGGCCCAGAGGGTGGCAATTGCGAGGGCCATGATGAACGAGCCGAGGATAATACTCGCAGATGAGCCGACTGGGAACCTGGACTTTGAGAACACCAGCAATGTGATGCAGATGTTCGGCCTGGTGCGCAGGGACTTCGGCGCGACGATAGTCCTCGCAACGCATGACAAGGAGCTTGCAAGTCACGCCACAACGAGGATCTTCCTTGAAAACGGCAAGGCAACTGTCGAACAATGAATCGTCCGAGTGAAACCAATGAGACATGCCCTGGGATTTGAACCTGCCAGATCCAGTGACTCGATTGCATAAAGGTACAACAGGACCGGTCTATCGCGTCTTTGGATGGCGACCGGGAAACAGATCTAGACTCCCTTCTTCTTTCTTACAACAATCTCCCAATCATAGTACCCTGGCACAGGACACTTGATTCTCCTGACTGCTTTCAGAAAAGGATGTTTGATCAGCGACTCCTTGGTTGCCCCTATCCAACCCAGGACCGAAGCCCCAAGGATAGCCTTTCGTTCTTGTGTTCTTCTGCTCTCCAGGACTTCAAAGCCATGTTCATTGAACAAACTGAGTAGCTGATCATCCTTGTACTCCCTCACATGAGTGGGGTCGATCACAGATTCGCCGCTGGCATTGCGGTAGATATACCATGCCCATGGCTTCTTGAAGACGGTTGTTATGTATGCCACACCGTTCTGGGTCAATACTCTGTGTATCTGATGGACCATTGCATCATCACTTGGAACATGTTCAATGACTTGAAGGGAAACCAACATGTCTACGGAGTCTCCCTCGATATTCTCCAGCTTGCACGCGTCGTCGACACAGCATCGAAAAGCACTGTTGATCCCTCGAACGGCCTCTATCCGCTTAGCAGAGATATCCACAGCAGAGACGACCTTGTCCTTGAAGAACCCTCTCCTATCAAGGGCAAAGAGAAGGCTGCCATCCCCACAACCAACATCTAGGAACACCCGCCATCTGAACGAAGTAAGATACTTCGCTAGCAACGGGGACACGGACTCATCTAGGAAATGGACATGTTCGGCAGCATAGCGTTCCCAGTCTTCACTCATCGACTCCCCTTTTGTCAAGCCTTTCCTTCCATATCGTCTTTTCTCAGAATCGACTGGTAAAACCTCTGGAACTCGAACCCCATCATTGTACAGAAGTGAACATACCCTCTGCAAAGATAATAATAACCCTCCTCAATGCCCGCAAGGGGAACTCCGCACGACCAATGGCATTGAGTTCATAGCTGGCTTCTTGGCAGCCATGGCAATGACTTTCGTCATAGTCCCCTGGCTTATGCCCAGACTCAAGGCAAGAGGGATCGTGGGAAGGGACCTGAACAAGTCCTCGAAACCGGAAATCGCGGAGATGGGCGGAATCGCAGTCGTCGTCGGCTTCTTTGCGGGCGTGAGCGTTCTTGTCGCTCTAAACGGAATGCAGAACATCGATTTGCTCAATGTCTCGCTTTCCGCGGTTCTCGGAGCAGCGTTTGTCGGAATGATGGACGATCTCTTCGACCTCAGGCAGAGGCACAAAGCATTCCTTCCCTTCGTGATAGCACTTCCATTCGCGGCGGCAGCTGACCAACACGTTGTCATTCCTCATTTGTTTGAAATGAACCTCGGCCCATGGATGCTTCTCGCGGCAGCGTTTGCAATAACCTGCGCGGCCAATGCGGCGAACATGCTCGAAGGATTCAACGGCCTCGGGACAGGGCTCGGTATAATCATGGCGCTCACTCTTGTCATCCTAGGCATTGTCCACAACCGGCTGGACGGCGTCTATCTTCTCGTGCCGCTCCTCGGAGCGCTCATAGCCTTCCTCTACTTCAACAAGTATCCGGCGACCATCTTCCCTGGTGACACCATGACGCTCTTCATGGGAGCCACCATCGCGGTAGCGGGGATGCTCTCCAGTCTCCAGGTCCAGACAACCTTCATATTCATACCGATGATAGCGGAATTCTTTCTGAAGCTCAGGGGCCATTTCAAGGCTGAGAACTACTGCTCGGATTCTGGGAACGGATTCCTGGAATACCACGGAAGAATAGAATCGCTCACACACGTGTTCATGAAGCACATGAGGTTGACTGAAAAGGAATTGGTCGCATTAATATGGGGATTGGAGGTCGCGATGTGCATCATCGTGATATCCGTCGACCTCATTCTGTAAGACTGGTTCATTCATCTATGGCTGTCATGTACCGGGCTATGTGGGCCTCCGGACTAAATCTCTCTTCGTAGATTCTCCTAGCCATATCGCCCATCCTTCGTAGCATGTGTTTATCCTGCCACAATGAGACGAGGAGTCCGCTGAGTTCCCTTACGTTCCCTGCATTGAAGAGCATTGAGCCCGACTCAGGTGTGAGGATTTCGGGGAGACCGCCTTCTTTCGTTCCAAGGACTGGAACTCCGAATGAGAAGGCCTCCAGCGTTGTCAGAGGTGCGTTGTCCGGCCACTCCGAAGGCACCACCATGAGGGATGCTTGTCTGAGCACCGCCGCAAGATCTTCATCGGAAAGGAACCCGGGGACGGAGATTCTGTCCTGAACCCCGTTTGATTGCACCTTCTCTCTGAGAGCATTCTTCAGAGGTCCTTCGCCTACAATCACTAATTTGAAGTGCTGATCGTTCTTGCTTTCGATGAACGCCTGAAGGAGCGTCTGGGCGCCCTTTCTTCTCTCGAGTATCCCGACAAACACGATCGTATCCTCTCTGGCGTCGATGCCCGAAGTCGATCCGCCTGGATCCGGCACGAAATTCCTCAGCACACAGTGGGCATGGATCCCGTCCACGCGAAGCCTATTTGCGATGTATTCGCTCGGGCAGAGAACCTTGAAACCCTCAGGCAATCTGAGCACACGTCGACCACCGACCCTCCAAAGCTGCGGTGGCTTCTTCCATCTAGCGAGGCAGAATTGGCAGAATTCAGGATTCATGCAGATCTGCTCTCCAGGTCTTATGAGGTTTGATCTCGGGCACACGGAGTAGTAGTCATGGGCAGTGTAGAGCGACTGCGAACCGCTGACTGCCAAAGGTCTGCCGACAAATCCTTTGGTGTTGTGCCAATGAACGACATCGAAGCGGGAGCGGTTCGTGATCGATTCAAGCCAGTTCTTGGCGTGAGAGTCCATTCCGAATGTCAGGGTGAGCAAGAGGTTCGGTCGAGCTGCGAACGGGACGAATTCGTGGATCGTCACGTCCCTGGGAACGGCTTCATTCCGTCCCTGAGGGAGTGCCCCGCGGAGAATGCGATACACAGAGGGATTGTACGCGACGTGGACATCGTGTCCTCTTCGGGCCAGCTCTTCCGCGAGATAGCCCACGAGATTGGCATCTCCTCCCATCTTGTATGGCGGAAAGTGGGTTGACACCATCAGGAACCTAAGGGTCTCCATGGCTCATCCACCCCTTCCACTCATCTTGAGCATGTGCTGCGCGACTACTTCTTCATAGTACTCAAGGGTTCTGCTTGCCGCCTCCTTCCAGTTGTACCTCCGGATCACGGATTCCCTCGCCCTGCGCCCCATATCAGCTCTAAGTGTCTTGTCTTCGGCCAACCTTGTCAACGAATCCGCTAGAGCTTCGTAGTCATTCGCAGGGATCAAGATCCCATCTGCACCATCCTCTATCATCTCTGGAATTCCGCCGACACGGGTTGAAACAACCGCGCACTGGGAGGCCATTGCCTCGAGAATGCAGGCTGGGAAGTTTTCATAGAGTGATGGCAGGACGAAGATGTCCGACAGAGCATATAGGAAGGGGGGTACATCTCCAGCGACGTGACCGAGAAACGTGAAGTTCCGTTGTGGTATCGCAAATTCCGGCTTCTTTCCAGCACCAGCAAAAATGAAATGCGCATCGGTTCTGCTTAGGACTCTGGGAATCGCTCGCAAAAGAACGTTCATTCCCTTTCGCGTGGCCATTCTCGAGAGGTAGAGTACCTTGGGAGCGGCAACCTCAGCCAGTTCCGGGAACCTGGCATGTGCCTCTTCAACTCTAGATGGACTGAACCGCGAATAATCCGCACAGATGTTTATGACACGGATTCTTGAAGGTTCTATGCCTTGAGAGTCAATCATCACCTGTTTGGCCCATCGAGAAACCGTGATGTAGTATCGCTGATTCGTGTAATAGCGCGCCTCAAATCGTCCCAGCGCAGGTCCAAACAGCAACACAAGCTTCTCCGAGGGGGTCAGTTGCGTCGAAGAACGCGCAGCCTCCCTGAGCGCTACGGAATGGCCCTCTACGGTTGTGTGCATAGTAGTCACTATGGGAATCTGCAACTTGCTCGGAGAGACCAGATAGTCGGGCATTGAGCTCTGCGAGTGGATTATGTCCACCTTCTCCTTTCTGGCAATTTCGGGAACGTACTTGCTGCAGATCAACTGGAACGAGAGATTCTTGAAGAATGAATCGCTTGCTGTCCCAAGGTAAGTCACTTTGACATTTGGAGGGAGATTTTCCACGGAATCAAAGATACCATCTGTATGCTTCGCGAGGACGCTATCGCATCTCGGCGTGACTATGTGCACATGCACGTCGTCCTGGAAGTTTCTGGCAATCTCAAGGACGTAGTTGCCAACCCCACCGTGGACCGGAAGGAACTCCGGGGTAAGGATCAGTACTTTCAATGTAACCACAAACGGAGAGCAGTAAGGTTTCGCTCATCTATATTCCTTTAGCGGCCCTCATATTCTGTAACGACGGATTGCGGAAAGGCCGGACCAGCAGTCGTCTTCTGGTTCTGCCAATTCATGAGCGGGAAACAATATATAGCTCCTCTCGCAGTCTAACCGCCGTGAGGCCGAAGGAAGCCTTCATTGCTGTCACATATTCATGCAATGCTAGATGCCAGATGTGCAACATCTGGAAGAGCCCGCCGACTGCGATGCTTCAGGCAAAGGAGTACGCCAAACTGCCCTCATCGCTCACAACCATCAACATCACTGGTGGCGAACCCTTTCTTAGAGCTGATCTGGTCGAGGTCGTGCGGACAATTGATTCGATTCTGCCCCGATGCAGGATTGTGTTTTCAACCAACGGCATGATGACGGAAACCATAGTCAAGAAGCTGAAGCAGATTCGCACCTTCCACAGTCGCGTTGGCGTGGGCGTTTCGATCGATGGCGTCGCGTCCACCCATGATACCATTCGGGGTGTGCCAAACATCTTCAATCATGCCATTGCTACTGTGCGGAAACTGAAGGAAGCGGGTTTTGTCGATTTGCGGATAGCGATGACTCTTCTGGAAAGCAATGTCCGTGAAGTCAGGCAAGTTTTCGAGCTTTCATGTGACTTGGGCGTGGAATTCACAATGACGCTTGCTCACGATTCGGAGCTCTACTTCAAGAAGTCCGACAATGTTTCTTCCGAGTTGCTTGGGGCTGTGGCCGAAGAACTTCCCAGTGTTCTCCTCCGTCAACTCAAGTCAAAATCCGCGAAGGATTGGTTCAGGGCATACCATACCAAGGGCATAATGGACCCAGAACATCGCCGGCGGCTCACATCGAACTGCGAGGCCGGACGGAGGTACTTCTTCATGTCTCCGGAAGGTGACGTCTACCCCTGCAATGTGCTCAGTCACAAAATAGGCAACTTGTCATCCGTTGGAACTTGGGACGATTTGTTCACAGATGGTGCTGAGGAACGGGTGAGAGATATTGTTCGCAACTGCAAGAAGGATTGCTGGATGATCTGCAACGCCCGTAGCCTTATTATTGCTCATCCTATGAAGACTGCGGCATGGGTCGCAAAGAACAAGATTGCGGCACACGTAAGGCCGAATACCTCCCCCAATCGAGGGTAGTTGAGTACCGAGCTGCAGTCTTTTCGATTTCGTTTTTTCCTCGCTAGCAGTCACAACGAGCCGACGCGATTGATATCACGATCTAGGCAGTCAGCCAACGCCCCGAAGACGCATTCAGATATTGATAAATCATGTATTCGCCCGGACCAGTTGACAAAAACACGATTGCCCTGTCTCCTATCGGACCGCCTATGTAGAGGACGTTCGAGGCTTCCAGTCTCAGAGTCAAGTCGCCAATGGGCAAGACGATTTTGCCCTTGGGATAGGAATTCACCCCTTTGCTTGCCCAGCTATCCTCCATCAGATAGTAGAATTCAGGGGACAGCGACCAGTTCTTCTCCAAAGCCATTGGTAAGAAGGTGGTCCTCGGAAGATCATACATGCTCTGAACCATGTAGGCCAGACGTTCGTCGGTGGACACCAGAGGTGAATTGCCATGAGTCACAATCCACTCAATTGTGTCCAGTTCATAGATCTGAGTGTCATGCCGTACGCCCAAGAGGTCCTGGCTCTTGTAGGCGAACGGAAAGGACACCAGCAGGCTGATGATCATTAGAAGGCCAAGGATCGAATATGCTTTGCGATGTTGACCATAGAGCCAAACGATAGCCACGCCAACCCCAAGGAAGATGAATATGTCTATCAAATCAAAAGTGCGAAACAAAACCTGGTGAGATGATAGCGAGAATCCATTGAGCATCCCGATACCCATGATTGAGAGGGGTGACACCAGGAGTGCGACCTGTATGGAGCGATGCACGGGCCGTTTCTCCAGAATCACCTCGCTCCCATACCATGCAAGACCAAATATGAACGCGAAAGCCGCTCCAAGCAAGAGGTAGACATGGGGAGCCGATGGAGAGTAAGGGAACAGAAAACCCAAGTAGTCGAGGGTGACGAGGACAAAAACACCTACGCCGACAATCGGTGCGAAGGTCCACCTGGAATGGCTCTGGATTGAGAGGATTAGGTAAGCGATGATGCTGACGAGAACGAAAGCAGCAACCATCAACGAGACTCTGAAAGGAGACGTCACCATCGACAACCTGTCAAAGGAAATGACCAAGTAGTAGAGACCAGCCCACGCCACAGGCATTGCTATCAGGACGAGGTCTTCAACATACCTTCTCTTCGGCAACTTATGAGTCAAAGCGAAGCACCAGGACCATATCAAGAGATATCCAAAAATGAGGACAGTGACCGCCGCCACAAGGTGATGCACGAGTGGCATCAACATAAGAATTGTGAACGCGAGAATCCTGAACTCGGTTCTATCCCTGCGCATGTATGCAAGCAGAGCAAAGACGAGTAGGCTGATACCTAGCATCTCCTTCCAAACCGAGCCAGTTGTGAATACAAACGTCCCCATCAAGACTGCCGCAAACGCGGCAACTATCCCTCCCCTGAGACTCCCGGAGACGAGCCTGCCGAGCAGGAATATGCAACCGACCGTGAAAACGGCGATTACCGCGCCCAGACTCTGGGCGCACAGTAGAGGGTCGATCCCAAGCACGCTCGAGGCGTACGCAAGAAGAATGTTCAGGATCGGGGTGGCTCCGCTGTGGGTTCCATACCAGGGGACGTCGACCGAGAAGCTCAGATGGCCGCTGCCAAGGATCTTCATTGCGAGTCCACATTCGGTCAACGAGTCGTTGTTGAATGGGTATGGGCTCATCGAAAGCGGAAAAATCCTCGTGAAGAACGCTGCGATTGACATGACTGCTAAAGAGCTGGGAGCAGTGATTCTCCAATAGCGATATCGTCTGCCTATCTCCATGGAATCGGTCCCACGCGGAAGCTAGCCTCTCTGAGATGTGACTCGGCTACATAATCCTTACTGGCTTGCGGAACGTTGTTATTGAGTGGATGTGTCCAAGCCAGCGACCTGCTCGCACGGGAGGGCTTGGCGAGGGTTTCGGCAAGGCTCAGGGCTTGCGAGACCCACCGACCATGGTCTCAAGCAAGTGCTCCATGTCCCTCAAGAACCCGCGCCAAGTTTTTCTGTCCCCGTGCTCGATAGCGTAGGTAAACGCCCATTTCGGCAGAACGACCGAGAAGAACAGAAGCACGTGATAAGCATATACCGTGTGTGAGAAATTCTGCCTGACGAAGTGCAGGTAGCCCGCGATGTCTCTTCCGATTCGTTTTCCAAGCTTCGCCCTAGAGACACCGACTTTGTGCCATACTCTAGCTGAGGGTACGTAAACAACCTTGTATCCGGATTTCCTCATCTTGATAGAGTACTCGAGGTCTTCAGATCCGAACGGGTAGACGGGGTTTAGGAGGGACATCTTGGCAAGTTCGCTCTTCAATAGGAACACAGCGCCCGTGCACCATTCTGTCTCGGTTATCGAGTCGTACTGACCTCTATCCTCCTCGCAATTCCCTACTTGTCTGAACAATAGTTCATGCCACGCGGTTATTCTGCCACCTGCGTACCAGATAATGTCATTCCGACCGTTGAAGTCGTAGAAGAAGATCTTAGGTCCGACTATCCCGATCCTGTCGTCAGACTCCCCCACCTTGACCAGCTCTGAAAGAAAAAGTGGATCAACAACTGTGTCGTTGTTCAGGAGTAGGATGTATTCCGGATCTACCGCAGCCAGCGCGTACCTCATCCCGATGTTGCAGCCCTCAGCGAACCCATAGTTCTGCTCGTTCCTGATCAGTGTTATCATCCTCTTCGGCGGTACATCAATACCTCGTGAATTCTTCAAAGACACACGTACGGCATCCTCTCTCGCATACTCCACCATACTTACAGGTTGTGTCCCTCCCTCAAGGCGGAGAATGGAAGACTGGATTTCAGTTCCGCCCTGGCAGTATTCTCTCAGCCTTCGAATAGAATCGTCCGTTGACCCGTTGTCAACCACAATGACAAACATGGATTCGTAGGAAACCTGGAACAAGGATTCCAGACACTCGATAGTGTCTCGCCAACCGTTCCAGTTCAAGATGACAACGGCAACCTTGGGTTCCATGCTGGCCCTAAATGCACATATCTAGACGATAGACTTTTCTGAGGCTGACCTGTACGAGAAATGTCAAATAAAGAGAGACTCCAGCCGACGGTGGTCTCGTCGGGCCTCTGACGCAATTCACGATATGATAGAGGAATTGCTAGTCCGTATGGGTATCTTCCCCGCGCGTCACTAGGTTAGGAGTTATTCTTCTGACAAACACGAGTTCTTATGGAATCCTTCAGACGTGCTTCTCTTCATTCAGCCATTGTCTCATCAACACCGCCAAAGATGGGACCACTCCCAAATCATTCCGAGAAACACAACATCCGGCCGAGAATCTGAATGCATCAATAGGCGGCTTTGTGAGTACTTGCCGCGATGCAACATAGACCGGCCGATCAGAAAGGCAGCTGGACGAGATACAGAGTCAATCCCGCGGTCTGATAACACTCATAGCTGGAGAACTCCTTATTCGCATTTGTGGTCGAGCGCTCCATCTCCGTAAGGAAGTTAGCATGATTGATAGAATACAAGTCGACGTATTCGGAGGGCCTCAGACTGTCGACTGCGACTACGAACTTGGGATGATTGAGATAGTACTCTGTCGCATCGTCGGAGTTATGAGGTCCTGCGACGAAGCCAACCCCCGTGACCATCAGACCTAACACGAAGAAGTCCACGCTGGGCTGCTGCGGATACTCGAACCACACATATAAATTCCTGGGGAAAGGCGCAGCAGACCACGTCAAATTCCTCAATATATCCTCGCGGGTCACATCACCGCTCAGTACCATCGAGAGGCCGGATCCGAGGAAAGTGACATGCCCAATTGCTGCGAGTTCGGAAGTCGTCGTGTCGACATTGGAGATAGCAGCATTCCCTTTGAAATTCACGCGCAGATAGGTTGCGTCGTTGAAAACCTGGTCGTCGACGTTCACAGTCTTCCCGCTGAGGTACTCCTTCTCGTTCCATCTCTGCGTTGACCATATCGGAAGAGCCGCGGAGGAAACGATAAGCAAGGCGATGATTGACAGGACCGTGAGCCTTCTCCTGGAAGACTCCAGGAGCTTCGCAATCCACATCGTGCCAAGGATTGCTACGAACGGAGCAAGTAGCATCGAGACGTAGAGCCCACTGCCCAGGATCGGGATGAAGACGATCAGTACGGCGAGAGGAAAGAGTGTCTCAAGGGAAAGTCGAGAACTCCTGAACAGGCTCGGAATGCCCATCAATGCGAAAAGCAGGATGAAGCCGATCTGGTTCGTGTAGCTGGCAGCCATATTGAGAATGATTGACAAAGCAGTCGGGTTGATGTCAAGGAGAGATGTTTCCTCGAAACTGCTGAAGCCCGGAGTCCCGAAGCGTTCAGAGAAACCCACAACAAAGACGACTACGGAAAGACCGGAGACGACGTTGAACGCCACAGCCATCCTCCTCCTGTGTAGGCTGAACCGTTCAAGGAAGTAGTGTGTCTCAAAAGCAGCCAATAGATAGCCTATGCCAAACAACACGAGGAGAACCGCCATGTGATGCATGGCCAAACAACCGACAGCGAGGATACCTGCGAGTATGAACAGACGGTTCTGTCCCATCGCAACGGCACGAAACGATACAAAAACGACAAGGGTAAAGAGGACGACGAAGGGGCCTCGAGCACTAGCATTCCAATACGAAGTGTCCACAAATCGTGATCCAAGGGTGACCAACAGGGTGGCGAGAAGAACATACTCGGGTCTCCTCAGAAACTGCCGCGCGAGCACGAAACAGGTCAGACTGAATACTGAGGCGAGAAAGAAATTAGTCAGGAGTATGCAACTCTCGATGTTAAGGCCAGTAAGTGAGGACACTTCCGCAACCAGGAAAGGCATACCTGATGGATAGGAGAACGGATAGTAGCCGACGTATGAGAATGCGCTGAATGTCCACTTCGCGTAACCGCTGTCAACTATGGAGTACGAAAGCTGGTGTATGAAATACGAATCCGTCTGGTTCCTCTCATGCTCCACCAGGGGGTAGCGGACCGCTATCGCTATCAGTACTATCGACAGAACCGTGAGAAGTACTGTTCTCCTGGGGATCACAATGACCAACTCAGTATGTTCTCAAAGCTGCCCCTTGGCATCTTGGATTCGAGGGTCTCCTTCATATCAATCAGCTCCGGAAGCCTTCGACGAATATGAGTGTTTAGACACGTAGTCTATAAGAAAGTACCAGAAGAGCGCCGACCACGATAGAAAGATCACCCACCCCACGTTCTCGTGGGTCCACAGAAGTGCATCGAGGCCGCGGTAGTAGCCGACGACGCCTATTATGACCATCCTGAAGAGATTGCCCAAGTAGGCAACAAGAAGCCCGAGGGCCAGCACGAAGACAAGGATTCTCGTGGGAAGACGTTCGAAAACAAGAACGAACGAGAAGAATGCTGCAAGGAAGATCGAGAAGGAGTATAGGCCTGCGCAGTAGGCGGATATGCTGAGGGCTTGGACAGTACCGTCGTGGAAATCCAGTACGACAATGTTACCGGAAGAACTTGCGTGAATGCCTACAACGTTCAATATGCCTGCGAAAGGGGCGGCCAGCAAGTACTGGACATACCAGTTACCGACCGAAGAACCCGCGCCCTTATGCAGGGATGTGACGGCCTGAGGAACCACCAGGAAGAGCACGACGAGACCTATGAACATGAGCGAGAAAATAGATTCGACCTTGAATTTGCGGACGAGCAGGGGAAAGAATAATACTAGACCGCCAAAGAGAATGGTAAGAGTGTCGAGGTCTCCGAGATCTGCCCTAGAGGATAGAAATATGTTCCAGATAACCACAATAGCTATGATTACAGCGCCCGCAGCCATCACGATGTAGTCATTGCCTATCCCCTTCAGGATAGCGTCGACGAACTTTATTCCTGGAGGGTCCTCTATGGGGACTTTGAGTTCTTTGGGAGTCTTCTCATCTGGCAATGACGGGGCCTCCTCTTTCGTGCCCGGGTGCAGCAGGACAAGAACAAGAATACCCAATGCGAGCGAGAACAATCCGACTCCCGCTCCTTGGTATGAGAACAGTATTAGAACGGACAACCCCTCAAACACAAGAATGACTGAAACTAACTGGAGCAGCTTTCTGCGCGAGGATCCTTCTGGGAACACCTTGTCCACATAGGCCAAGATGCCGTTCCAAGTGAGGTCCATTTTCATTCCGTACCCAATCCAACTGGATAAAGGTAACTCTATACAGATGTTGTGTTAGCGCCATCTTAATAATGGCGCAAGGTCTCGGGAGCGCTCCGAGGGCATCACTCTGAAGGAGAGATCTGCTGGGAAGTTGGCAGGGTTTGCCCGAGCAGGCCAAGATGGTGCTCGTGCGACCGCAGGCTACTTCTCGAAGGCCGGGAGAGAAGAGAAGAGCATCGTCAAGGCGTCCTTCTTCACCGGCGTCACAGGAGGAGTTCTCTGGTATGTCCTCATTTACTACTGGGCCGCAATCGATTTCAGGTCCGAGCAGATCGGACTGATGGGCGGGATCGGCTCGGCGGTAAGCGTCATCACCTACCTGTTCGGCGGGTATCTCGCCGACTCCATCGGCCGGAAGAAGGTGCTCCTTGTGGGCTTTGGGAGCACGATATCAGGCCTGCTCCTGTTCCTCACGGAGAAGAATCTGGCCGTGTTCACGGTGGGCTTCGCGCTCACTAGCCTAGGAGGCTCTTTGCAGTGGCCGTCGCTCGAGACTTTGTTGGTGGCCAAGACCAAACCTGTTGACATGAAATTCCTGTACGGAGTCCAGGGGTTCGTCAACCAGATCGGCCTCACGATCGCGACCTTTCTCGGTTTCGTCGGACCTCCGATCATGGAGGATCTTCTCGGACCGGAGACCTTGACGGGCTTCAAGCTCGTCTTCCTCGCGACGACCATCTGCGCGTTCGTCCCCATAATCTACGTCCTAGGCGTGAAGGAAACTGAGAGGAAGCCCAAGTCGCTTCGAACACACTTCAATAAACGTACCCGGGGGATCCTAATCATGTATTCCTTCCAGAGTGCATTGATAGGTTTCGGGGCAGCCCTCGTGATCCCTTGGCTCCCGGTCATTTTCAACAAGAGCATGGGGGCACCGGACATGTGGGTCGGAATGATAATCACGCTGTCCAACGCGGTCATCGCTGTTGGCTGGTTCGTCGTCCCGAAGTTCGCAGAGTTCAGAGGGAGCGTGACGCTGATAGCAGTCTGCCAGATCGCCTCCGTGGTCCCACTCATACTCCTTCCGTACTCTCCCGCATTGATCGTAGTCGCGGTCCTCTACACCGTCAGATCGTTCCTGATGCTCGTCCCGCAGCCCGTGCTCAACGCGTATGTGATGAACATCACGGTCGAGGAGATCAGAGCCTCGTTCCTCTCGCTGAGCCAGCTGGCGTGGCAGGCGGCGTTCGCTGGCAGCTACGTGATAGCCGGATACCTCTGGGCGAACGACTACACGAAACCAGAGCCGTTCTACTACGCCGGCGCGTTGTACGTTGCGGCGTCCCTGATATTCTTCGCGTATTTCAGGAGAATCAAGGAGTCGCACGAGCTGACCCCGGCTATAGCTTGAAAACTCTATGAACAAGAAGCTGAACCCAGCTCAGACCTTGGCCAGTTTCGAGCGCGCAGAAGGCTTGGGCTTGCTCTCACCGAACTGCTTCTTCAGCCTAAGGGCTTCCTCGAGCAGCTGGGATACCCACTCCTCGTCCCAGTTCCTGATCCTGTCGTCGAAGCAACCGTAGTCACCGGGCATCGTCTCTGGCCTCCTGCAATATACCCTATGGCCGTGACCATATATCAACTTTATTTGGAAAATAGTGTTCATTTGACCACTATTCTGGTCATCCATCATTCTATTGACCACAACATATGCCATGAAATGCAAGGTATTAATAAATCAAAAGACGTTCGAGCGTGCGATGAAGGTCCGCCAAGATGATGCTGGCACGCTCAAGATCGACGATTTGGACATTGACATCCTGAGGAGCCTCAACGAGAACGCGCGCAAGAGCTTCCGCGACATCGCCAAGGAACTTCACATCTCACTGACGACGGTCTCAAACAGAGTGAAGGCATTGGAGAGGAACGGCGTTATCCAGGGCTACATCCCCGTCCTCGACGCGACCAAGCTCGGCTACGACATCATGGTCGTCATAGGCATCAAGGTCATCCACGGGAAGATCGTCGAGACCGAGCGCGATCTCGCAAAGGAGAACGGGGTCTTCGCTGTCTTCGACTCGACCGGCGAGTGGGACGCCATCGTAATGGCGCGGTTCCATAATAGGGGTGAACTGAACACCTTCGTGAAGAAGGTGCTCGACCACGAGAATGTCGACAGGACATACACGCAAGTGGTGCTCAACATCACGAAGGACGAGAAGCGAGTGCTCCTCTGACGCTCGCAATCTTCGCGCATGCATACAGTGCAGTATATGTATCTGACCCTCGATAACATCCCTGACACGCTCTGGTGGGAGCGTTGAGGGAAGGGATGATGCGCCTGTTTCGGGGGCTCGCAGCCGCGTGCCTGCCCGTCATGATGTTGATAGCATCTTTCGCAATATGCGCTGCACCAGCCCGCTCGCTGGCGGACGAGGTGGGGGTGATCTTCGACTTCACCCCGGCGAAGGCATCCTACGCTCCTAACGAGAGCTTCGCCATCACCTTCACCGTGAGAGACGTTATGCTCAACGGAACGGAATACCACAACGAGATCAAGGTGACCAACCTGTCGGCGCAGTTCACTTGGATGGGCCCGGGCGAATGGACGAAGGAGAGCGTCAGCAGCGAGTCGGTCTGGCTATATCCAGACGAGTTCGGCATCTACAGGTTGAACCTCAATGTGCCCGTGAACGCGACCGCACAGACCTACAGCTATGTCCTCAAGGTCGAATACCAGTGGCTGAGTGCCTGGGGCGTCATCGACCACATCGAATGGACATCTGTCACCTTCCACGACTTCGTGGTTGCCCCGCCTGACCACGAGAAGTTCGACTATGTTCCTTACATAGGTGTGATGGCTCTCGTTCTGGCGATAGGTTCCATAGGCGCACTCATGTATCACAGAAGGTCCGAGCAGACTCCGAAGGACCAGACTCCCGTCGCCAATGATGTCGGGGCGATGGGCGTGGCGGAGGTGCCGAGCATCGCCACGTACCCGGTCATCCACGCTGCCTCTGGAGAACACTTCCCGATCGAGAGAGGGTTCATCTACCTCGTAAAGGAGAAGAGGCCTAACATCGCATTCGCGGTGTTCGCCGAGGCCGTGAGCCACGGCGCGAAGGGCATGCTCGTGGTGAGAGAGCATCCGAACAGATTGAGGCAGACACATTCCTTCAACGCCACCAAGATCCTTTGGCTGACCCGCAGGGTTGGCGTCGACCACATCGATCCCACGGAGCTCAGCCTGCTGAGCCTCGAGATCACAAAGTTCGTCGGGACCGCGCAGAAATCGGTCGTCCTGCTGGAGGGGATCGAGTACATCATCACGCAGAACGATTTCGAGAGCGTCCTCAGATTCGTGAATCACCTTCACGATTTCGTCCTCGCGCACGACTCCGCGGTCATCATCGTGATCGACCCGAGGGTCCTGAGCACCCGCGAACTCGCCTTGCTCGAGCGCTCAGGTAGGGTCGTCGAACCCGCGGAAGTTCCAAATGGCAAGATCGACAAGCTGGCAGAAGAGCTGGAGGCCGCCTAGACGGGCTGGCCGTCGTTCTGGGACGAGAATCTAAATCGTTAGAAGTGATTAGGGGCGCCGAGGGAAGGCCAGTAGACTTGGCCAGGGTGCGCTCTTCGTTCATCGGGATCCGGGGCGTTCGCTTGCAATGAGGTCATCGGTAGCGTACGATAGGTGAAGACACCGGCAAGGCGTTCCCTCGGGGGGACGGATGCTGGCGATCGGCAAAGGCGCCTGGAAGTACTGCGCAGCAGTGCTTGCGATTGTCGCTTCAGCCTCGGTCCTCTCGACAAGCCAATACACTGCTATCGAATCAGTGTTCACATCATCACCACAACAGAACGAAGTCGAGGCCGCGAGATATGAATGGCGGGACGCCCCGTCTCTTCTTATCGCCAGATCGTCTCCGGCCGTAGTAATGCTCGGCGACGGGACCATCCTGGTCGCAGGTGGGTTGACCACGACAGGTCCCACCGACAGCACCGAGATACTAGATCTGGCTGCCGGAAAGTGGATGCTGGGGCCGACGATGACCACAAAGAGGGTCGGACACACCGCGACACTCCTGAAGGACGGGACAGTGCTCATCACTGGAGGCGACACAGGTACCGGCGCGACTGCCAGCGCCGAGATCCTCAGCGCGAAATCGGGCACATCTCTTGCAGTCCCGGCAGAGATGACATTCAAGCGATCTGGCCATGCAGCCGTCTTGCTGGAGAATGGCAAGGTGCTTGTCACGGGGGGCACGGACTGGGTGAATGGGATATGGTTCCAGGCTGAACTCTTCGACCCCGCCCAGACCAAATGGTCTCCTGCCGGGGGCATGAGCACCGCTCGGGTATCGCTGTCGCTCCATCTGCTTACGGGGGGGTCCGCGTTGGCAGTCGGAGGCGACCAAGGAGCGACGAGCGAGAAGTACGATCCTTCTTCGAACACTTGGTCGGGCGTCGCCAAGATGAACGCGAAACGGTACAGCTCTGGAGCGGCGATGCTGAGAGACGGGAAAGTGCTCGTTGCAGGCGGGTCGGCTGACGGGTCGCCCGTCAGATCTTCCGAGGAATACGACCCCGCGACCAACTCGTGGATGAGCACAGGAGAGATGACGACTGCCAGAGCCAGCTTCTCGTTGACGCGACTCGGGAGTGGCGCTGTCCTCGCGGCAGGGTCCTACAGCTCAGCAGGCACGACAGCGTCGAGCGAGCTATTCTATCCGTCCAATTCCACATGGGCTCCCGCACAGTCGATGAAGGTCTCCAGAGGAGCGCAGGGATATGCGGTCGTGGCGGCCGGAGACGAGACTCTTGTCATTGGCGGAAGAAGTGGAAGTTCTCTCACGGGGTCAGTCGAGATCTTCTCCGCGACGCCGATCGAGAAACCGAAGTACTGCCAACCCATCGATCTCATCCCGCTGGTCCTCGCTGCTTCTGGGGACCTTCCGGGACAGTCCGAGAGAGGATTGATTG
>Ga0315296_10000161_pt1 | contig 63376 bp, 47 predicted proteins | sample YL17G14_18_MG_FD_203921 | JGI IMG/M metagenome (GOLD analysis project Ga0315296, IMG submission 203921) | Sediment microbial communities from Yellowstone Lake, YNP, Wyoming, USA - YL17G14_18 | ecosystem: Environmental > Aquatic > Freshwater > Lake > Sediment | place: USA: Wyoming | collected... | reverse complement strand
TGCTGCATGGCTGCTGGGCGGCCTGGTCTCGCTGCTGGGCGCGCTGTGCTATGCAGAACTGGCGACCACGTATCCGCACGTCGGCGGCGACTACCATTACCTGACCCGCGCTTTTGGCAGGGAGATCGCTTTCCTGTTCGGTTGGGCGCGAATGGTGGTGATTCAGACCGGCTCCATTGCATCGGTCGCGTTCGTGTTCGGAGACTATTTCTCTCAACTGCTGCCCATCGGGGGCCTGCCTCCTGCTGTTTGGGCTGCCCTCGCCGTGGCGGTATTGACTGCGCTGAACGTGGTCGGAGTCCGCCAGGGGAAGTGGACGCAGAACGTCTTGACGGGCATCAAGGTTCTCGGCCTATCGCTGGTGGTGGTCATCGGCATCGCCTTCGCCGCCCCGGCTGCTCAACCGGCCGTCATTTCACCCTCCCGGTCGGCCTTCGGGCTGGCGATGGTGTTCGTTCTCTATACGTATGGCGGATGGAATGAGGCCGCCTACATCTCGGCAGAATTGCGGGAAGTAAGGCGCAACATGACGCGCGCCCTGGTGTTCAGCATCGGCCTGATCGCTGCCATCTACGTGCTCATCAACATTGCCTATCTCAGGGGGCTCGGGTTGCCCGCGCTGTCCGGATCGCAGGTGGTGGCTGCCGACTTGCTGCAGCAGGTTGCGGGGAGCAAGGGAGCCCTGTTTGTCAGTTGCCTCGCGGCACTGTCGGCGCTGGGCGTTGCGAATGCCACGATCTTCACGGGCGCGCGCACCAACTGCGCCCTGGGCCGGAGCACCCCGCTGTTCGGTTTTCTCGGCACTTGGCGCGAGCGCGCGGGCACGCCCGCCAATGCGCTGTTCGCGCAGGGGATCATTGCGCTCTTGCTCGTCCTTCTGGGCGCTCTGACGCGCAAGGGCTTTGAAACGATGGTGGGTTATACCGCTCCGGTGTTCTGGTTCTTCTTCCTGCTGGCGGGCCTATCGCTGTTCGTGCTGCGAACCAGGGAGCCTGACGTCCCGCGCCCGTTTCGGGTGCCGTTGTACCCGTTGACGCCCATGCTCTTCTGCGCGATGTGCGTTTACATGCTCCAGTCCAGCCTGGCCTACGCGGGGGTGGGAGCGCTCGTTGGCGTCGGCGTCCTGCTGGCGGGAGTGCCAGTGCTGTTGCTGTCAAATGTTACGGAACGTCGGCTCCGCACGCCGGTCTAAGGGCGCAGCGTGTTTCGCAGTTGCACGAGGCCGGTAACGTGTGACCGCTCTTCCTCGATGAGTTTATCAACCGCGGGCCTCTGCTGCTGGGGCACGAAGTTTCTCATCTCCTGCAGGAACAGGATGGTGCTTTTCTCGAACTGGATGGCGAAGTCAACCGCGTCGCGTTCCGACTCGGCCCCGGCAGCCAGGCGCTTGCCTGCCTCCTCGGCGGGCATCACATCGCGCTCCAGGAGCGCGTGAACGTAGTCCACGTATTCGCCCGGGTAACTCTCGGCGGGAGAATAGTGCGCGAGCGAGGAGAGCATCGCCTTGAAGGTTGCCTCGTGCTCGCGCTCGGCGGCCGCCATGCGCAAGCAGAAATCCCTCACCTCGCGCGTCTTGGCGGCGCTGGCAACGGCGTCGTAGAAGGCCGCGCCCTTCTTCTCGGTTTCGATTGCCATCTCGCAAATCTGGCTGCCCAGGAACAATTCCGGCATTTGTGCTGCCTCCTTCTCGATGGATCGGACTTGCCAGCACTGAATATGGCTGGCAATGGTGCTGCCAACAGCGCGGTATTTTACGCAGCGCGACCGCCGGGGTCAATGCCTTTCAGCGTTGCGGTGCATGTAAAGCGTTATTCTGGGCAGCGAGGGCAGGCTCATGCTACCATTCCGCGGGTCATTTGCGAAAGGAGTTTCACTCATGGCAACCGCTGAGAACTTGCAGGCGGCGTTTGCGGGTGAAAGCCAGGCCAATCGAAGGTACCTGGCGTTTGCCAGGAAGGCGGACGCGGAGGGATACACCCAGATTGCGAAACTGTTTCGCGCAGCGGCCGAGGCGGAGACGGTTCACGCTCTTTCTCACTTTCGGGCGATGGGCGGCGTGAAGGGCACGGCAGAGAACCTCCAGGCGGCGATCGAAGGGGAAGGATACGAGTTCAAGGAGATGTACCCGAAGTTCCTCGCACAGGCAGAGGCCGAGGGCAACAAGAGGGCGGTCGCCACGTTCAGGTATGCGCTGGAGGCCGAGAAGGTTCACCACGCGCTTTACAGCGAAGCGCTGAATGCTTTCAATGCGGGTAAGGACCTGCCGCAGGCTTCGATCTTCGTGTGCAGCGTCTGTGGTTACACGGTTGCGGGGGCAGCGCCGGACGAATGCCCGGCGTGCGGCGCGCGCAGGGAGAAGTTTGGAGAGATAGCCTAGAAGTCATTCCAGAAGTGGTGATAGGGGCTTATGGGATTCTTCACTTCGCTTCGCTCCGTTCAGAATGACAGCGCGCGTCCGTAGGGGCACGGCATCCAGCCTTCGTAGCCGAGGATACTTCGGCGGAGTAGGGTGCCGTGCCCCTACTACGAGAGAAGCCTGCAGATATACAGGTAGGGCTCTTCGGCGGCCTCGCCCGCTGCTTTGCGCACGGCTCCGGTTTCGCCAGCATACAGCACACCGTCGAGGCCCATGGTCATGGCGTGCATGCGCTGCCCGCGTATCTCGCTGGCCGGGTCGTAAATGTCGCCGACCTCGGCGATTGCCCCGGTGCGAGGATCATACGAGAAAATGAACGCGGCGCGGGTGTTGTATTGGTCCCCTCCGCCTGCCGCGCCGTATAGCAGGCCATCAATGCCAAAGACCAGCGCTGGCAGGCGCGGGCCGGGGTTCGGCTGGCCCAGAACCATCGTCTTCTCTGTCTTCGGATCGAACGAAAAGAGGTGCCCGCTTTCCCAGGTTGCGCCGTAGATCAGGCCGCCCTGGTCGCGCGCCAGGGCATCCAGGCGGACGCTGCCTCCGGGCAAGGGAATGTCCGTCTCTACCAGTTCGTCCCGGTCGCGCTCATACCTGAAGAGAAAGCCCTCTCCGCAAGAGCCATAGACATTGCCGGCGAGGTCGCAAATAACCTCGTGGCTTGCGCCGCTGTCGCCGGTGGTCAGGCCGCGCACCTGGCCCACCATTCGCATCTCGCCTGTTCTCAGATCGCAAGAGAAGAGGTGGTTCAGGGGATACGTCATTCCGTAGAGCACTGTGCATTCGACATTGGAGGTGAGGTTGATGATCCACTCGTAGGGCACCGGAATCCCGAGGTCATCGCACTGGCCGGTCCTGGGATCGTAGCGGAATATGTGGCCGCCCTCATCCTCATCGGTCTTATACCACGGGCCGCCGATGGCGACGTTCTGGCCCGTGCCTCCGTAAATGGCGCCGTCGGGGGCGGCTACCAGCGCGTGGTGGATCTTCTGCTCGATGGCCTTGCGCCGCGTGTAGAGTTGGGTGCCGCTCTTGACTAGGTTGCCGAGGTCGGTGCACGTGCGAGTCGCCGGGTCGAAGCGGAAGAACAGGTGGCCCTTGTCGCCCGTGGTGCCGCCGTAGATTGCGCCGTCGCGCCCGGTGGTTAGCGAAACGACCTCGGACGCTCCGGGAAGGTCGCAGCGCAAGGCCTCAACCTTCAGGCGCGGCGATGCGGTATCAGGCATTACTGCATCCTCGAACGAAAGCCACCGACGGTGATTCTAGCCGGACGAAGCGGCCTGCTCCTGCTTCTTCGTTACGGGGTAGGGCTTCAGGAAATCCTTGAGGGCTTCGTCTATTGCGTTTCCAAGGGCGCGCCTGCGAAAGTCCTGCGCATTGGCGAACAGACCTCGTACTTTCGTGGTCCCTGCCTGCACTGCGCGCACGCGATAGACCTTGTCGCGCGTGTCGTAAACCTTCAACTCAATCCTGACGAATGGTCTGGTGCGGTCCGTCTTGAAGTACAGCAGAAGGCCGCTGACCACCAGGTCAGCCTCCAGCGCTTCGCCAACCTCCTGGAATTTCTCCTTCTTCCGATCCTCGGGGTCTGCGAAGTCAACGTGGGCCTTCTTGACGGCCTCCGCCACAGCCTTGTCATCCAGCACCTGGAACCCCCGGCTCGCGAACGCCTCGCGGATTCGCTGCGTCCCGCCCTGGCAGGCGTCCGCTTGATCCACACTACCCCCTGCTCCATTCGCAAATGGGATCAACGCTACCTTGGTGTTTGGGGGATCGTAGGGCTTCTGCTGACTGGCGGTAGATGCTCCTTCGGATTGGGTCGCTGCCGGGGCTTGCTCGGCCAGCAGACCGCCCGCGAAAGCGAAGATTATCACCATCGCGACTGCCGTTGAGAAAAGCACTGTCCTAGCCATCGTAATTCCCTCCGATCTCTCTGTGGATACGGCACGCTTCCGCCGCCGTCCTGCCGCAGGGCTTAGCCCGAGGATGAGCCCCCCTCTTTTTTCTTGGTAACAGGGTAGGGCTTCACGAAGTCCTTCAGCGCGTTCTCTATCGCGCTGTCCAGGGCTGCTTCTCGCAGACCGCGCGACTTCTCAAGCGCTGGCGAGATGATGACCGCCATCGCCGCGTCCCCACGCGATGTTCCCTGCTGCACGGTGCGCACGGCATAGACTTTGTCGTTCGCATCGTAAACCTTGAGTTCGATCTTCGCCGCCCCATGCTTGCGTCGGAAGAACCCTCCGCCCATGTACGACTTGTAGTTCATGAGGATACCGCATACCACGAGGTTGGCGCCGACTTCATCGCCAACCTTCTGGAACGTTTCCTTGCTGCGGCCCTCGCTGTCGCTCAGGTCGAGCCCGAGTTTCTTGACGGCGTCTGCGACGACCTGGTCGCTCAGTACCTGGAACGCGCGGCTGTCGAACGCCTTGCGCAGTTGTCCGACCGCCCTCTCGCATGCGGCCTTGTGCTCGGGGCTATCTTTCCCCAGAGCATTGACGAACGGGAGCACTGCTACCTTTGTGTTGGCGGGGTCGTAAACCTTCGCCTCGGCCGCCACAGCGGCCTCGCCCTTCTCCGACGGAGCCGCCTCCGCGGCAAACGCTGACAGGGCCCAGGCGCACAAGATCAGCACTGCCGCCGCCGCTACCCAGTACAGCATTTTTCTAGGCATCTCTCGAACCTCCCCTTGCTGGAATGGTGTCTGGGAAGGGCCTTCTGTGCCCAGGCGTACCTCCCTGCCAGCCCGGCGGGCAGGTAAGCCAGTATTTTCGAGCGAAGAGAGAATCACCGATCAGGAAGGGGTAACAAGACCGGGTGCTGCGATCGACCCGAGCGGCAGCGGATGGTCTCGGGATAGTGAGATTCCTCGCTTCGCTCGGAATGACAGCAAGCCGGGGACAAGCTTTTGTGGGAGGCTTAAGGCGCAGAGGATGAGCCAAGAGACGCTGGCGCTAGTCATCTTTGCGGTAACGTATCTCCTCATCGTCGCGGAGAGGCCGCACCCGACGCTGGCCGCGCTGTTGGGGGCGGGCGCGATGATCCTGACAGGGCTGCTGGATCAGCGCCAGGCCCAGGCTGCCGTTGACTGGAACGTCATCGCGCTGTTGATCGGCATGATGATCCTGGTGAACGGGCTCGAACAGACGGGCGCGTTCGAGTGGCTCGCCGTTCTGCTCGCAAGGCGGACGCAAGGGCGGCCAATCGTGCTGATGGTCGTCTTCTTTGCGCTCACCGCCGTGGGGTCCGCCCTGCTGGACAACGTTACCACCGTGCTGCTGATGTGCCCGATCACTTTCATTCTGGCCGACGCGCTCGGAATTGACCCGATGCCCTGGGTGCTGGGCGAGGTGATCGCCTCCAACATCGGCGGCACCGCGACCCTCATCGGCGATCCGCCCAACATCATGATCGGAAGCGCCGCTGGCCTCGATTTCGATGCCTTTCTGGAACATATGGCACCTGCGGCGATTATCATAGGGATCGTGATCGGGGGTGGGATGGCGTTCTTGTACCGCCGTGCGCTGCAGCCGAGCGCCGCCGCCGCGCGCGCTGCCACGGGGCTTGCCCTGCCGCCGCTGAAGACCGACCGGAAAACCCTTGTCATCTGCCTGGCGGTTCTCGCGCTCGTGATGGCGGGCTTTCTGGTGCACGGCGCGCTGGGCTTGCAGGCGGGCACGATTGCGATGGGCGGCGCAGTTGTCTTCATGGTGGTCGCGAAAGCGGACCTGCGGAAAACGCTGGCAGCCATTCAGTGGCCGACGCTCTTTTTCTTCGTGGGCCTTTTCATCGTGGTGGCAGGCGTGCAGCAGGCCGGATGGCTGGACAGGTTTGGGCAGTGGCTGGTCATTGTGTCGCGCGGCGACACGCTTGCGGCGACGATCATGCTGTTGTGGGGAGCGGCTGCTACGTCGGCGGTCGTTGATAATATCCCTGCCACTGCCGCCCTCATCCCCGCGGTGAAGGCGATGGCGCAGGCTCTTTACCCGGACGCTGCAGCGCCGTGGGCCCTGCCCGAGGCCATGCCGCTGTGGTGGGCGCTGGCGCTGGGGGCGTGCCTGGGGGGAAACGCAACGTCGGTGGCTGCCAGCGCCAACGTCGTGGTCCTCGGCATTGCCGAACGGGCAGGGCACCCCATCTCCTTTTCGCGATTCCTGCGCATCGGCGTGCCGGTCAGCGTCATCTCGCTGCTGCTGAGCAGCGCCTATCTGCTCCTGCGCTACTTGCGCTAGAGTTCGACGTGAAAGGGCTCTCAGCGAAAGCGCTGTTGGTCGGCTGCGCGGGCGTGGTCGCTGCCTGCGCGATCGTGTGCTGGGCTGAACTTGTAATACAGTATATACAGATAGGCATCCTGCAATTCCCGCCCGTCGTGGTGGGGCTTTTCCTGTTCCTTTCGCTCGCAAATGCCCTGGTGCGCCGCATCTGCGCGCGCCTGGGCCTTTCGCCCCACGAGGTGATGATCGTCTATTGCATGATGCTCGTGGGGGCGATGATCGCATCGCGCGGGCTGATGGAAAAACTGATCCCGGCCCTCGTCGGCGTGAACTATTACACCACGCCGGAGAATCGCTGGCGCGAGATTTTCTACCCCCACATCCGCAAGTGGATGGTGCCGTTCGATCCGGCGGGGCCGGAGAAGCAGGATGTCTCGGCGAGGTTCTACGAGGGGCTGCGCGAGGGCGAGACCATCCCCTGGCACCTGTGGGCCGGCCCGCTGCTGTGGTGGGGGCTATTCGTGGCGCTCGTGTTCCTGGGGTTCGTATGCCTGGCCGCCATACTGCGCAAGCAGTGGGTTGACAATGAGCGCCTTGCCTTTCCCCTCGTGCAATTGCCTCTGGAAATGACCAGGCCCGAAACCGCAGGGCCGTTCTTGAGGCACCGCCTGACGTGGATCGGGGTGGGCATACCTGCTTTTGTGTTCGGGCTGAATGGGCTCAGCACGATCTATCCATCGCTTCCGAGCATCCGCACCGACCACTATCTGAATCAATACCTCCCCGCCGTCCGCCCGTGGTCGGATGTTTTCTACACGCCGGCGCATATCTCGTTTGCTGCAGTCGGATTTGCGTATCTACTGCCTCTCGACCTCGTATTCAGCCTGTGGTTCTTCTTCGTGCTGACGCGGCTGCAGGACATCATCGCCTCCGCCGCCGGCATGACGATGGATGCAATGCCTCTTTACCCCACCCACCTGATCCAGGGCTACCAGGTGGTAGGAGCATACGTGGTGCTCGTTGTATATCTTATGCGCATGAGCCGCAGGCACTTGTCAGAGGTGCTGTCCAGGGCGCTGCGGCGCGATCCCAGGGTTGACGACAGCCGGGAATTGCTGCCGTATCGTTTCGCGGTCTTTGGCATGGCGGTCTCGTTCATCGGGTCTGTTCTGTGGTGCCGGGCCGCCGGAATGACGTGGTGGATGGCGGCCCTGGAGATGTTCGTATATCTTTTCATCGTCGTGATAGTGATGGCGCGAACCGTTGCCGAGTGCGGCCTGCTGATGACGGAGACTTCGTTTCGCCCGATGGAGATGGTAACGCTGATCAGTTCGAAGGATGTCCTGGGGCCGGGGAACTTGACGGCGCTGTCATTTGTGGACGCCGTGTTCGCGCGCGACCTGAGGGGAGTGCTGCTGACCTCTTTCATGGACGGCCTGCGCATCAGCGACGGCGTGGGGATGCGCAGGCGCTCGCTGGCCGGGGCCTTCCTGGCGGCGGTCATCGTGGCGATCGGAGCCGCAGGCGTGCTGCACATGGTGATCCCTTACCGGCGCGGCGGAGTTACGCTCTACCCCTACGTCTATCAGGGCAACCCGCTGTGGGGATTCCAGGACAACGGGCCCAACGTCCTGGGGGCGCACTACTTCGACTGGCGCGCCCCCGTTTTCTTTCTCGTGGGCGTCATCGTTACGGTGTTCCTAGCGGCGATGCGCGCCTCGTTTGCGTGGTGGCCCTTGCATCCGATAGGATATGCGGTGAGCGCGTCATGGACGATGATCGTTTTCTGGTTCCCGTGCCTGGCTGCCTGGATCATCAAGGGACTGATACTGCGCTATGGAGGGATGAGCCTGTTCATCCGCGCGCGGCCGTTGTTCCTGGGCGCGATACTGGGGGAGTTTGCCCTGGCGGTCATCTGGACTGCTGTGAACTTCATCGGGCGGGTCGGCTCGCCGTCATTCCCGTGGCCATGAAACCTGAAGCGGTGCAAGCGACATCATGAGCGGAGTTTCTGCGAGAGCAGTGCTGGTGGGCATTGTGATGGCGGCGGCCGTCTGCGTCACGGTGTCGTGGGCGGAACTGGTGCTGACCGAGATGCAGATCGGCCAGTTGCAGTTCCCCCCGGTTGTTGTTGGCATGTTCCTGATCGTTCTCGCGGGCAACGCCCTTGTGCGCCGGGTCTCCGCGCGCCTGGCGCTCAAGCCCGCCGATCTCGTGGTCATCTATTGCATGATGCTCGTGGCAACGATGGTGGGTTCGCGGGGCCTGATGATCAGGCTGATACCTGCTCTCATCGCCCCCAACTACTACACCACCCCCGAGAACAAGTGGACGCAGATTTTCTATCCCTACATAAAGCCCTGGATGGTTCCTTTCGACACGAAGGGGGAGGGCAAGCAGCCGGTGTCGGTGGCATTCTACGAAGGGCTGCGCGAGGGCGAAGGGGTTCCCTGGGGACAGTGGATCACGCCGCTGCTGGCGTGGAGCGTGTTCATCGCCGCGGTGTTCGGGGCGTTCTTGTGCATCGCTGCGCTGCTGCGGCAGCAGTGGGTGGAGCGCGAGCGCCTGTCTTTCCCGCTGGCCCAGGTCCCGCTGGAGATGGTCAGGGAGCGAACCGCAAGCGCGTTTTTCCGCAACCGGCTGGCGTGGATGGGCATACTCATTCCGGTGGCGGTCTTTTCGATAAACGGGGTGCACAACATCTGGCCCTGGCTGCCTTCCATCGCGCTGGAAAAAGACCTGAGGGCCCAACTTCCCGCTATCCGCCCCTGGAACGAGATGAGCGGGCTTCAGACGTACTTCTCGATGGCGGCGGTAGGCTTCTTCTTTCTCTTGCCGCTGGACCTGGTGTTCAGCCTCTGGTTTTTCTTCCTGTTCACGCGCGTGCAGGACGTTGTGGCATCCCTTGCGGGGATGACGCCTGACATGATGCCGCTGCATCCGGCGCGCGTGATCACAGGCTATCAGGTGATGGGCGCTTACCTGGTGTTGGTGGCTTATCTCGTGAAGACCAGTTGGCCGAGCCTGAGAGAGGCGCTCGCGCGCAGGGCGCGCGAGGCAAGCGCGCAGGAGTTGCTGCCGCCGAGGCTGGCCTGCGTGGGGCTTGTGCTGTGTTTCGGCGTGGCTGTGGGATGGTGCCACGCCGCTGGGATGAGCATCTCCATCGCGGTGCTGGAGATGTTCGTTTACATCTTCGTGATCAGCCTGGTGGTCGCAAGGGCGGTGGCCGAGTGCGGGCTGCTGATGACGACTGCCTCGTGGCGCCCGCTGGACATGGCTGCGCTGATCGGGACGAGGGACACGGTGGGGCCTGCGAACCTGACTTCGCTTGCGTTCACCGAAGCGGTGCAGGTGCGCGATCCGAGGGGGCTAGTGCTCACGGGCCTGATGGACAGCCTGCGGCTTGCGGACGGGGTGGGCATCAGGCGCAGGGCGCTGTTGCCTGTGTTGGTCGGCGCGATTGTTCTTGCCGCTTTGGTTTCCGGCGCGCTGCAGTTGTGGCTGCCGTATTCGCGCGCGGCGCTCAACCTTTACTGGTTTGCATACTGGGGCAACCCGGTGTGGGCCTTGGAGAATCACGCCAGCCTCATTCAGAGCGGCCAGGTTTTCGACTGGCGCGCTCCCTCGTTCTTCATGGTGGGCGTCTGCTTCACGACATTCCTGGCCGCAATGCGCGCGACATTCGCGTGGTGGCCCTTCCACCCCCTCGCATACGCAGTGAGTCCTTCGTGGACGATGCACGTGTTCTGGTTCCCGTGCATGGTGGCGTGGGCGGCCAAGTTCGTGATCCTGCGCTACGGCGGCATGAGGCTGTTCGCGAGGGCGCGGCCTTTCTTCCTGGGTCTGGTGCTGGGCGAGTTTGGAGTGGCTGTGCTGTGGACCCTGTTCTGCTTCATCTGGCGGTGGCACGCGCCAACATTCCCGTGGCCGTGACAACGGAAACGGCACCGCATCAAGCAGACAAGGGAACAAACGGGCTCCAGGCGCTGTTGTTGAATCGGTGGCAAGGGGAGGAAAAGGTGCTCAAGAAGATCACACATGTAGAAATTCTGGTCTCCGACATCGAGGGAAGCATCGAGTGGTATCGGCAGGTGCTCGGCCTGCGGCTGATCCGCCACAGTCACGACCAGCGCTGGGCGGAATTCGACACCGAGGGAACGAGGCTGTCGCTATACGAGCCGCGCGACGATCAGGCCGAACTCAAGAAGGCTGTCGGCTCGCACACCGGCGTCGTCTTCGGGGTTCGAGACATGAAGGCAGCCTACCAGGACCTGGCGGCCAAGGGAGCAGCCTTCCCCATCCCACCCTGCAAACAGCCGTGGGGCGGGGAAATGGCCGTCTTCCTGGACCCCGACGGCAATTCATTGTGCCTGCTATCTACCCCGCAGCAATAGGCGGCGGCGAATCCGGGTTCCTACCGTGAGCCCTTCTCACCGCCCGCGCCCAGGATGCGCTCGACGATCGTGGTGGTCGAAGTGGCAGGCGTCGCTGGGATGAGCACGATCTCTCCGCCTCGGGACTCGACCAGGCGCCGCTCTTCCTGGTTCAGCGTGTCGAGCGTATAGTCGCCGCCTTTCACCCAGACGTGGGGGTTGAGCAAGTCGAGCAGTTCGATGCAATCGGCCTTATCGAAGATCACGACCATATCAACGCTCTCGAGCGCCGCCAGAAGCGTAGCGCGTTCCATTTGCGGGATTATAGGCCTGCCTTCGCCTTTCAGTTGCCGCACCGACGAATCGCTGTTGATTGCCACGATCAGAAAGTCTCCGGCCTTGCGCGCCTCTTGAAGATAGAGTGCGTGCCCCGAGTGGAGTATGTCGAAGCAGCCGTTCGTGAAGACGATCCGCTTGCCTTCCTCCCGCAGCCGCCGAACAATCACAACGGCCTCTTCTATCGACACGATCTTCGCTCTAAGGTCGGACATTTGCCCGAGGCCTTTCAACTCGCCGCCTCCCGCGAGAGCAGAGCTGCAGACGCAATGTCATTCTGAGCCCCCCAGCCAGCGGGCGAAGAATCCCATCTGCCTCAGCGGAGAGCCTGCGAAAAAGCACATGAGATGCTTCGCTTCGCTCAGCATGACAACGCGGCCGACGCTCCGCGGCGGTGCTATCGAATTCGGGCCACGGAAGCGCATCCCCTGCTGGCGCAGGAGGCGGGAACGTCTGCGGCGAAGGCGGTGCGCGACGGAGGTCTCCATGTCTCAGCGCTACGAACTGCACGTGATTTCGAATACCCATTGGGACCGCGAGTGGCTATACGATTTCCAGGAGACGAGATTACTGCTCGTGGAGATGATGGACAAACTGCTCGATGTCCTGGAAAAGGAACCAAGGTATCGCGCCTTCCTGCTCGATTCGCAGTGCGCGCCGCTAGACGACTACCTGGAGATCCGCCCCGAGAGCCGCGCGCGCATCGAGGCGCAGGTGCGCGCGGAGAGACTCTTCATCGGCCCGTGGTACACCTGCCCCGAGGAATTCAACGTCAACGGCGAGAGCCTGGCGCGCAACCTGCTTTTCGGCCACAGGGTCGCGCAGTCGTTCGGCGGCGTGATGAAGGTGGGCTACAGCCCGTTCTCCTATGGCCAGTGCTCCCAGATGCCCCAGATTTATAACGGCTTCGGCATTGACACGATCCTTTTCTACCACGGCATAACGCCCGAGGAATCCAGGTCGGAATTCATTGTCGAGGGGGCCGACGGCTCGCGACTGTTCGCATCGCGCATGGGCTCGATGGCGCGATACAACTACTACTTTCACGTGTTCAGGCCGGCGGTTTACGGCAAGACGCTGCCGGAGCGGCGATACGAGTGGCGTGCGGGCGGGCTGCCGTTCCACCTTTGCGACCCTGAGAACTACCGCGGCCACCACTTCCTCGTTGACCCGCATCGCGGCCTCGACGAGGAGCGGCTGCGGCAGGGCCTGGCCGCGTTGAAGCAGATGGAACTGGAGCAGTGCACTACTCCTTATCTCGCCTACATGATGGGGCACGACACGAGCGACGCGGACCCGGTCGAGGTCGAACTGATCGAGCGCGGCAAGAAGATGGTGGGGGAGGACGCGCTGTTCCACAGCACCCTGCCTGATTGGATTGCGAAGGTGAAGGCCGCCGCGAAGGACCTCACCGTGCTCAAGGGAGAGCGCAGAACTCCGCGCAGGCTGGGGACGCGGATGCACCTGTTCAGCGATGTAACGTCGAGCAGAACGCGCATGAAACAGGCGAACTCGCGCGCCGAGAACCAACTGCAGCGGCACGCGGAGCCTTTCAGCGCGCTTGCCTGGCTGCTTGGCGAGGAGTATCCCAAATCGGCGCTCGACCTCGCATGGAAGTACCTGCTGCAGTGCCATGCGCACGACAGCATCGCGGGCAGCGGCGTTGACCAGATCGAGCGCGATATGCACGCGCGGCTCGACCAGGTTTCGAACATCGCGAAGGCGCTCACCCGGCGCGCACTTCAGAACATCCAGCGCCGCATTGACAACTCGGACGAATCGCCGGACACGATGTTGCTCACGGTCTTCAACCCTTCGCCCTATCCACGCTCGGAAGTGCTCACCGCTTGCGTTGACCTGCCAGCGGAACTGAACATCAACCAGTTCTCTGTCGAGGACGCAGCGACGGGGCAGACGGCCCTGATGCAGGAGGTCTCACGCGACGACCGGTCGGGCATCGCCAGGCACTTGGGCGATGCTACCATGGAAATCCCCGGCGCTACGGTGCAGTTCCATTTCCTGGCGAAGGATGTGCCGCCGATGGGCTATCGCACTTATCGCATTCGCCCGCAGCCGAACGCGAGCCGCTCGCACGAGAACCTGCTCGTCCATGAACGCGCGATGGAGAACGAGCATCTTCGGGTGGACATCAATGATGACGGGACACTGCACGTATTCGACAAGAGCACCGGCCGCTGCTACACGGATATGAACTACTTCGAGGACGGCGGCGAGGCGGGCCACGCCTGGCGGCACCTGCCGCCGGCTCTCGACCGCGTCATCAGCACGCTCGGCAAGTCGGCCACCGTCTCCCTTGAGCAGAGCGGGCCATTGCTTGCTCGCTTCAGAGTCGAGCAGACGATGAGCATCCCCGCTGGCCTGGATGAAGGCGGCGGGAATTACATCCGCCGCCTCGACGGCGATGGCGACTCCGCCCGCCGCACCGACCACGAGAAGCCCCTCGCGATCACATCCTGGGTTACCCTCCGCCGAGGTGGGGAGTCTGTCGAGATCGAGACCGCCTTTGACAATCGCTGCGACAGCCACCGCCTGCGGGCGATGTTCCCCACAATGGTCGGGGCTGACGCTTCCAGCGCGGAGAGCGCGTTCGATGTTGTCGAGCGGCCAATCGAGCGCACGCCTGAAAGCCCATGGTTCGGCCAGTGGAACCCGACATACCCGATGCAGCGCTTCGTTGACGTGAGCGACGGCGAGCAGGGCCTGGCGATTGTCGTCGAGGGCCTGCGCGAATACGAGGTTACCGACGCGCCGGAGCGCACGATCGCGATCACTTTGATGCGCGCCTACGAGATTGCGCTCGCAACCGTCGCATGGCGGTGGGAGCGCCACCCCGAGATGCGCCTTTCGCAGTGCCACGGCGAGCACGTGTTCCGATATATGATATGCCCCCACTCGGGAAGGTGGGATCAGGCGCCTGTTGTGCGCGAGGGGGAACGGCTGAACGTGCCGCTCCTCGTCGCGCAGGTCGGCCCGCACGCCGGCAACCTGCCGAAGGCGGATGGTTTTCTCGCAATCGAACCGAGGACCGCTTGCCTGAGCGCGCTCAAACAGTCCGAAGATGGCACCGGGCTGATCCTGCGCATTTTCAATCCTTCAGGTGAGCGCATGACCCAGCGCGTCAGCCTTGGCCTCGGACGCCGCATCGCGCGCGCCTGGCTCACGAACCTGAACGAGGAGCGCGAGAAAGAACTGCCAGTCGAAGGCGGCAATGCGCTGACCCTCGACATCCCCCCGAAGAAAATCGCTACCATCCTCATCGAGCCAGTGGTGTAGGGCGGCTGGCGCGCAGTGTTACGGGCTGCGGGCCTGGGGGGAGGCAGACGATGTGGGCAAAGGTGCCGTCCGCGGGGTCGTAGGCCATCTGCCAGAAGTCGTTGCCGTGAACCGACTGGTCCAATGGCTTCCAACCGGCGGGGGTTGACACCTCAAGGACGATGTCTCGATAGTCCCGAAAGCCCTCGATGCAGATGGGCGTCCACCTGAGGTTCGAGCCCCCGATGGTGAACTGCGCCCTCTCCCTGGAATCCACGCGCACGCGGACGGGAAACTCCTCAACAACCGTTCCGATTGTGCTGTTGACCTTCGTGGGAGCGGCTGCTGCCAACACCGGGTGATACGAGTCGCCGTGCTCTGCCAGCAACTGCTTCAGTGACTTGTTCGGTCCGAGGTAGTGCGCCGCTGACTGCGGATAGACGAGCATCTCGACCTGCATTTCCACGAAGTCCCCGGCCTTCAGGCGCCCATTCGCGTCGGGCTGGATTTCGAGGATGACGCTTGGCCTCTCCGCGTTGGAGTTCAAGCGCAAGCCTGCCAGCGGCGCGTTACTCTCGCGCCCCTCGATGCGGGCGCGGTAAGAGCGGATCACAAGCCCGCGGTTCGCGCCGCCCGTGTGGTCGGTTGGCTTGTGAGTCTCATCGTAAAGCGCAAACCACGTGTTGGCTGAGGCGCATTTCAAGCCCTGCTCAAGGTAACCTTCGCCCTTCGGCGGGTCGAGTACCCATTCCCGGAACATGCCCGAAGGGTCGCCCCAGGCAGCCTTCCGGTTGACATTGCCGTTGTAGCGGTCGGCTCCGAGGGTGAATAGGGCGAGCCTTGCGAAGTCGGCGTCAGCCAGAACGTCGCAGCGCAGGTCGTAGATCGCCCGCGTCATGTCGTCGGTCGCAAATGAGCGCGCACGAACGCGCCCGCGAATCTTGCTATCGGCTGACGTGAACTCGTAAACGGTTTCAGTCAGATTCGGCCCGCACTTGCGCCAATGCGTGATCGCGCCGACGGGCCACTGCCATTCGGGGCGCTTATCAGTCGGCCAACACACCAGGAAGTCGGCCCCGCCCACGTTGCTGGAGAACCCCCTGTCGCCGCCCTGCATGTCAATGATGAGAAGGGCGCGCATGTCGTCCACGAATGAGCGCCGCTGGCATATGTCAGGGTCGTAGCAGATGTGTTCCCCGCGGCAGCCAAGGGCCATCTCCTCCCACACCTGCGTTCGGATCTCGTTGTTGCTGCGGCGGCCGGGATCGCTGTCCCAGCCGACCAGGCACAACTGCGCGTGCGATGCAGCGGGCTTGCCGCCCCACTCTTCGTAAGCGAAGACGATCTCAAAGTTGGCGCGACTCTGCGGGGGCATTGCAACAACCGTGTGGGCGTGCAGGTAAACCATGCCGTGCCAGTTCTTCGAGATCTGCACCGGCAGGCCGATGGGGAACCCATCTGCATCGCGCACTATCGGGCAAGTCCCGGTAATCGGGCAGGGGTAGTCCATCGCGCAGCGCAGGCGCACGCGCTGCGGCAGGCGGGATGCATTGTCAATCTTTACGCGTAATGTGTGAAGCGAGTCTGCAGGGGGCTGCCTCGGCTTTGTTGCCGGCGGCGGAACGGGCAGCGAATACCAGCCGTGCAAGGCATCGTATGTCGCTGCAGGCTTTGCATCGGGGGCCCCGGGTGACGAGAGCGAGATCGAGGCGGGGCGCCGTTCAGCAGCGAGCAGCCGCCGCAGAGTCGCGTCGGGCTTGTTCAGGCCGAGCGGGACGATCTGAAGAACGCCCTCAGACATCTTCCCCGGAAGCCACAGCAGCCTTTGTCCGTAACGCAGCGCCTCATCGTAAAGGACAGACTCAACACGTGTTTCCTCGCCGTCGGTTCGCATCAGGCTATTGCCGTCCGTGCTGCGCCCAGCGATGACTCCGATCCGATGAAGAGGCAGGCATACCGCTGTGCCATCCGGCGATTTGACCGGGTGGGCCAGATCGTCCTTCGGCACGCTGAGCGAAAGCGTGAGACTGATTACCTGTGTGGGCTGCTGGCACACGGCGCGCCCGATAACGTGAACCTTGTCCGCCCAGAATACGATTTCCAGTTCAGGTCGCGCAGCGCCGTAAGGCTCTCCATGCGCATCGCGAAACTCAAGGTCGGTCAGCCGCACCCAGGTAACGTATTTGCCCGTTTCCAGAACCTGAAGCCCGGCCGCAGGGTTCTTCCAGCCGAATGCGTTGAACATGCCGCGGCTCGTCTCCAGGGTGAATTGCACCTTGATCGGCGGCCCAGCACCGGCGCGGGCAGCCTGATCGAAGGCCTCGGATTCTGCGACGGGCCTGTCCCACGTCAGAAAGCGCGCGAAAACGCCGGTATTGATGTCAAAGTCAGCAAGATAATGCGGCGATGCTACGCGAAAGCGGCGCGTGCCGCTATCTGAGAGGCCGGTTACGCCTTGCGGCCAGGAAAAGTGAGTGAAGTCCCCAGCCGCTCCCAGCAGCGCCCGGTCAAGCCTGCCTGAACTGCTCATCCTGATTCTCCCGGATGCTCTGGCTGCCGAACCCGTTGCGGCACTGCTCTCCAACATCGCGACGGTGATGGCAGTCACGACGAGGACACGCAGGACTTTCGATATTCTGCTGTTCAACATGCTGGACGCCTGGAAATGCGCGTCATGTTACCGCACTCGCGCGTTCAAGAGCAACACCGTCAGAAGAGCGAATTCGACTCAAAGGGCAAGGCCTGCCTGGAGGCGAAGGGTGATCAGCCGGGTTGGCTGCGATGGGACGCGGGGTAGTTCTGACGACTGTCCTGGTTCTCGCGTTTGTCGGGGAGAGCCAGGTGGGAGTGCGAAAACCGGCAGCCGGGCGCGCAAGCCAGGAAGCGGCGATGGCAGAAAAGCAAGAGAAGGACGGAGCATCGCAGCGGCGCTCATCGCAGGCCCGCCAATGGGTCTATGGCCGAGAGGGAATGCCGCTTAGCCCCGGCATCCAGCGGGCCAGATCTCTGCCGAAGCGAGGGGCGCTTTCGCCCGGGCAGGAGCGGTTCAAGGACCTGAAGTTCGGGATGTTCATCCACTGGGGAATAGAGTCGCTGGTTACTTCTCATCCCGAAATTGCGCGCTCTCAAGCGCCCTGGTCCGCGCCATCGTTCGATGCCCACTCGTTGGGCAAAGAACTCGAACGCCTGGGCGAGGCCTTCGATCCAGCCGCGTGGGTTGATCTGGCCGAGCGTGCGGGGCAGCGATACATCTGCTTCACGACAAAGCATCATCTGGGCTTCGCGAACTTCGCAAGCGCGCACAGCGACTACACAAGCGCATCAACGGGTCCTCGGCGCGATTTCTTGCGCTTGCTGGCTGACGAATGCCACCGCCGCAAGATGCCGCTCTTCGCCTACATCTCGCTGTCCGACATGCACCATCCAGATTTCAGGCCCCTTGATACGGCGGCATGGAGAAGATACGCCGCCTTCCTCGAGGCGCAGATAGAAGAACTTGCGGCGAAGTATGGGCCCATCGCGGGATTCTGGCTTGACCCCGGCTCGTGGAATGGGCCGTCCTACCGCTACCCGATGGCGCAGATTGAGAAGATGGTGCACCGGCGCTTTCCGGGAACGCTGGTTGGCGGGCGCGATTCGGACGGGGCCGAGCAGAACTTCGACCGCCGGGTCTTCCTGGGCGACGAGGGGCTAGTGATCGAGTATGACCTGTTTCCATCCGGGAGCGGCCCCGCTCCAGGCGACTGGCCGTTCGAGGTGTGCGATACGCTGAACAGGTCGTGGTTCCACAATCCGGCTGATCGAGACTACAAGGACGTGTCAACTCTCATTCGGCGGTTGGTCGAGGTGGTCGGGCGCGGCGGCAACTACCTGCTGAACCAGGGGCCGCTTGCGTCAGGGGCGCTGAGCCCTGAGGATGTTTCGCGCTTGGAGGCAGTGGGCGAGTGGCTGCGGCGCAACGGCGAGGCAATCTATGGCACAAGGCCGTTAGGGATACCGGCGCAGCCCTGGGGCTGGCCGCTTATCAAGGGAGACAAGGTTTACCTGCACATCCTGCGCTGGCCTGGCGAGCGGCTGACGTTGCCGGCTTTTGGAGGCAGGGTAGTCTTGGCGCGGTGGCTGAACGGCGAGCCGCTCCAGTTTGAGGCCGGCGCCAATGTCATCACGCTTCACCTGCCAGCGACCGCGCCCGACCCGGTGGATTCAATTGTCATGCTCGAACTCAGTCCTGCCGTGGCAGAGAAAGGGATCAGGTTGCCTGGGATTCGGGTCACCGGCGTGCCCGGGCTGGTGAAGACGGGGGCAAAGTATGGGCCGTATTGCGAGGCCACGCCGTTCGTGTGGAAGGGGCGGCTGCTTCTGTTAGTGAACGTCCGGCCGGCGGCCGCCAGCAATCCGGCAGACCACGACTTGCAGGTGTGGGACGTTGCCAAGAACGAGGTTTTGTGCACGTTCGGGCAGGGGCATTCGCTCGCATCGGCATTCGTGTGGCGCGGCGCCGCGCACGTGTATGCCGCGCGATTGCAGGACGGCGGCTGGCACGATGTAAGCGAGTTCAAGTCGCGCGACCTGGTGAAATGGTCTGAGCCTCGGGTGGTGATCAAGGAGATCCCCGGCGAGCAGTTGTTCAACCAGTCGGTGTGCCGCGCAGACGACCGCTTCGTGATGGCATACGAGAGCAATGACCCGCGCTGGCCTGCCTTCACTATCAAGTTCGCCGAATCGCGCGACCTGGTGAACTGGCGGTTGCTGCCGGACTGCATCTTCGGCACCGACCGCTACACCGCGTGCCCGTGCCTGCGCTATGTTGACGGATGGTTCTACATGCTCTACCTGGAGCATCGCAAGCCCAAGTGGTGGTTCGAGACTTTCATGGCCCGCTCGAAGGACCTGGTGCACTGGCAACCGAGCCCGTGCAATCCCATCCTGGCGCCGCAGGAAGGCGAGGACTGCAACACGTCCGACCCTGATCTGGCCGAATTCAGCGGGCGCGTGCTGCTCTACTACTCCTACGGCGACCAGCGAACCTGGAGCCAACTCACTCGCGCAGAATACCCCGGCACCCTGCGCACTTTCTTCAGGGCGTGCTATCCGGGCTAGAGCGCGTTTCAAAACTCGCTGGAGTGGGACCCTTCGTCCGCCAGCCGGCGGACTCAGGGTGACGGGTGCCTGGAAATGGGCCAGCCTATTTGTCATGCTGAGCGAAGCGAAGCATCCCACGCTTGACGCGATGCGTCGAGCGCGCTGGCACGAGAAACATCGTGGGATTCTTCGTCCCGTCCGCCGGCTGGCGGATCGGGACTCAGAATGACAGGAACAGCGTGGACAGCGAACCCGCCGTGGAGCCTCTACTTGCTGGGTTGCGGGACGCGCACTGTGCGGCGCGTGAACTTTGTGCCGCTCTTTCGCCGGTCGCGCGGCACCGGCCAGGAGGCGCGCAATTCGTCCTGATACAGGCCGATCTTCTCGACCGGGATGCGCTTGAATCCCTGCCTGTAGGCGGGCGAGTCGTTGCGCAGTCGGTAGTTCATGCGGGCGGGGTCCACGAACCGGGGGTCCTGCTCGATCATGTTGGCCTCGAAGGTGGTCAGGGGGCGGGCCTTGTCCTCGATCCAGTCCCACTTGCCGCCCCAGAAGATATTGTGTGCGACGAGATTGCCCTTCGGCGCTGCCGGCTCCTCATCCAAGATGTTGACCAGGCGGGGATAGCGCTTGCGCCAGAGGGAATTCTTGTAGGGCATGGCCCGCAGGTTGTCCATCATGGTGGTGGGGACGGTGTCGCCGGCCCACCCGAGGGCGCGCGCATCTATGTGCAAGGCCGGCTCGCAGTCCACGAAGATGTTGTTCTCGACGATGTTGTCGCGGCCTCCTCCGATGAACGCGGCGCGGGTGACGCGATAGAAGACATTGCCGTAGATCTTGATTCCGCACAGCATGTCATCGAGATACACGCCCACGCAGCCTTTGTCCTGGAAGCCGGTGATATGGTGCAGGAAGTTGTAGCGGACCTCGGTGCCGCGCATGGTCCAGTCGCGCCCGCAGTAGATGGCTCCGGCGTCATTCGACTCGGTGCACACGTGGTGGATCTCGTTGAACTCGATCACGTGGTCGTTGCCCCAGAAGCCGATACCCTCGTGCGGGGCGTCGTGGATCAGGTTGTGGGAGGCCCGGTTGCCGACGCCGCTGAGGGCGATCGCGGGGTGGTACATGCGGTTCCAGCGGCTGTAATGGTGGATGTGGTTGTTGTCCGCGTAGTGCTTCGCTGGGGTGAGAGTCTTGCGGTCGCCGCCAACCAGGCTGATGCCGCCGTTGCCGGTCTGGTAGATGTCACAGCCGACCACGCCGTTCTCAGTGCCGCCCGAGATCGTGACCGCGTAGCCCGCAAGATTGCGGATGGTGCACCCGGCGATCCTGTTGTGCGCGCCGCCCGCGATCGTCACCGCCGTGCCGCGAGTCGCCTCCAGGGTCAGCCCCCGAATGGTTACGTGCGAAACGTCTTGCATCGTTACCAGCGTGGGCAGCACCGAGACGACGGCCGCTCCTTGCTCGATGGGCTCGGGCGGCCAGAAGTAGAGTATCCCCGACTCGCGGTCCAGGTACCACTCGCCCGGCGAGTCGAGTTCGGCAAGGATGTTGAACGCGTAGAACCACTGGCCCTTGCGGTATCCGTAGCCGTGGTATGGCGGCGCGACCGAGATGATGCGCCGCTCTGTGTCTATCGCCTCGACCTTGTGGCGCTGGTCGGACCAGTCCCAGAACCAGTAGCCGTGCACCCAGATGTCCTTCTCGCCGAGCCACCGCTTCGGGCGGTCGCCTTCGTAAGTAAACTTGCCGATGCGGTCGCCCCAGGTGCCGCGAATATCGTAGGGATCGCCGCCGACGACGTCCACGATGTGGGTGAAGCCTTCGTTCGGCCAGCGCGCGAGGGTCATGGGGCGGTCCTGGAAGAACAGTTCCAGCCCGCCGCCCTTCACTTCGCCGAAATCGGTGACCCCCAGCGCGCGTAGATTGGCCTGCAGCACCTTCCCGCGCGCGGCCTCATCAAGCCGGCTCAGGACGGCGGGGTCTGTTACCGGCTGGAACCCGGTTACGGCCTTGCCGCCTACCAGCCTGGCCTTCTCTCCTGGAAGAGCCCGGTAGACTACCGGGACCCTCTCAGTGCCCGAGTCGGCGGCCTCCAGCGTGAACGTCTGGGCCAGATAATATGTGCCCCGGCGCACGAGCACCGCAGCCGCGCCAATCTTGCCCGCAGATTTCGGAGCGCGAATCTCGTCGCGAGCGCGTTCGAGCGTGGCGAACGGGCCGTCGCTGCGTTTCCGGTTGGGCGCCGCCAATCTGCCGGACCAGCCGTCGCTGCCGTTGGCAGCGACGTAAAGCACGAGTTCCTGCGCGGAAACCGCCGCCGCGCACAGGCCGAGGACCAACATCACGACCAGACCGGAAAATGGGGTGCTCACGATGTGCTCTTCTCCTTGTCAATCTGCGCGCCATTTCTTCGAGCAGAGGCGGCGCGTTCCTCTTCCTGCGCGGGCTGCCATTCCGAATCACGTTGGCCGCGCGCTGTACAGAGTCGCAACAAGGGCGCAGCACGGGCCGCGGCGAATCCTGGCACAGCGCAATGATTCTCGGGCATCAGCGGAGGGCAGAAGGTGGTGCTCTCTTGTGTCATCCTGAGCGAAGCGAAGGATCTCATCAGCCCACAAGCTGGGCTGCCGTCCGTCGCTGGGCAGAGAATGGGATTCTTCGCCCCGACGAGGTCGGGGCTCATAATGACAGGAGGCCGGCCCGCGCCTACCCTCCTCTAATACACAAGTCTCGTTAGGCGGGAGGATGCAGTGACCATTGTTGGCGTGCCAAAGGAGATAAAGGAAGGCGAGAACCGCGTTTCCATCACACCTGCAGGAGCGCGGGCCTTCGTTGAGAGAGGCCACCGCGTGCTGGTCCAGAGGGGCGCTGGGCTCGGAAGCGGACTGAGTGACGATTCCTACCGGCGAGCAGGAGCGCGGCTATGCTCGCGGCAGGAGGTGTGGCAGAAAGCCGACCTGATCCTCAAGGTGAAGGAGCCGCTGCCGGAGGAGTACAGGTTCCTGCGGCCGGGCCTGATATTGTTCACCTATCTGCACTTGGCTTCGTCTGAACCCACGGCGCGGGCGCTGCTGCGAAGCGGAGTTACTGCGATAGGATACGAGACCGTGCAGAAAGACGACGGCAGCCTGCCGCTGCTGGTGCCGATGAGCGAGGTCGCGGGCAGGCTGGCGGTAACGGTGGGAGCCTATTTCCTCGATGCGCACAAGGGAGGCCGGGGAGTTCTGGTGGCAGGCATCCCGGGTGTGCCGCCGGCGGAGGTTGTGATCGTCGGATGCGGGGTCGTGGGATTGAACGCTGCAAAGGTTGCCATCGGGATGGGGGCGCACGTTACCATCCTGGACGTGAATCACGATCGGCTGAAATATGTGGATGACGTGATGCACGGCAATGTTATCACCGTCTATGCGAATTCCGAGACCCTGGAGCGCTCTGCGCAGTATGCCGACTTGCTGGTGGGCGCGGCCCTGGTGCCCGGCGCGCGAGCGCCGCGCTTGATAACCGCCCAGATGGTCAAGAAGATGAAACCGGGCGCTGTGATCGTGGATGTGGCTGTTGACCAGGGCGGGTGCGTGGAAACCAGCAGGCCCACCTCGCACGCCGATCCCGTGTTCGTGCGTCATGGCGTGGTTCACTACTGCGTTACGAACATGCCCGCGGCAGTGCCGCGCACTTCCACCTTTGGGCTGACAAACGCAACCCTGCCCTTTGCCCTCGAGATCGCCGACAAGGGCGCGGCGCGAGCGCTCGAGGAAAACGCCGCGCTCGCGCGCGGGCTCAATGTCGCTGCCAGCAAGGTCATCCATTTGGCGGTCGCCGATTCTCTCGGCTTGCCCGCGCACGACCTGAACGAAGTGATCGGCCAACTCGAACCGAAGCGAAGAAGAACAGCCAAGAAGCGTCAGTTGCGCTAGTTAGGGGGCCATATCAGGCGGGTAGAACATGCAGCGAAAGAAACATGCCGAAATCGTACTTGATCTGCTGCGAAATCCTTCGTTATGAGGTCGAGCACCTATTGGCGGACACGGCCTCTCCGCCAGAGGTCTTCTTCCTGCGCAAGGGCTACCACGAGAACCCGGCCGTGCTGCGGGACGAGGTGCAGAAGGCAATTGACGCTGCGCCGGCGGGCTTCGAGATTATCGTCCTGGGCTACGGCCTGTGCGGCAAGGGGCTTGAGGGCGTCCAGGCTCGTGATCGCCCCTTGGCGATCCCGAAAGTGCACGATTGCATCTCTCTGCTGCTGGGTTCGGCGAGAGCATACCACGAGCATTTCTCCGCGAATCCCGGCACGTACTACTATTCGCCGGGCTGGGTTGAATGGGGCCGCGACGCGGTCGAACGCGCTCCTTCCCAGGGCTTCGGCCTGGGCAAGTCATTTGAGGAATATGCCGCGAAGTTCGGCGAAGACAACGCGCGCTACCTGGTGGAACTGCAGGCAACCTGGGCGCAGCGCTACACTCGGGCGGCATACATCCACGTCGGCATTCCGGATGGCGGCTGGGAGCAGAAAGCCAGGGAAATCGCCGCGGCGAACGGTTGGCGATTCGAGCAGATCGCAGGCAGCCTGCGCCTGCTGCGAATGGTCCTGCAGGGCCCGTGGCCGGAGGACGAGTTTCTCATCGTGCCCCCCGGCGGCAGAATAGCGGCCACCGGCGACGCCGAGATCATCCGCGCCGAAGAGCCGCAGGCTGCGCCCCAGGACACATGAGATCGCCGACAACAGGTCCTGAACTGCACGTCGTAACTGGGGCGTTCAGCAACCTCGGCAAACACATCACGCGCCTGCTGGTGGAACAGGGAGCGCGGGTGCGCACATTGACCGGTCATCCCGATCGCCCGAACCCGTTTGGCAGCCGGGTAGAGGCCGCGGCCTTCAACTTCGACAACCCGCGGGCGCTTGTCGAGAGCCTGCGCGGCGCGGCGACCGTCTTCAACACCTACTGGGTGCGCTTCAGCCGGGGCGCGACGACCCTTGATCGGGCGGTGGAAAACTCGCAGACGCTGATCCGCGCTGCACTTGACGCAGGCGTGCGGCGATTCGTTCACATCAGTATAACGAACCCCAGCGAGGATTCGCCGTTGGAATACTTCCGGGGCAAGGCAATCGTCGAACGCAGCCTGATCGAATCGGGGCTCTCGTATGCGATCCTGCGGCCGGCGGTGCTGTTCGGCGGGGAGGACATATTGATCAACAACATCGCCTGGTTCCTGCGCAGGCTGCCGGCATTCGCGATTTTCGGTTCCGGGGAATATCGGATTCAGCCGGTGCACGTCGGAGATCTGGCCCGGCTTGCAGTCCAGGCGGCGAAGCAAAGAGAGCGCGTTGTCCTCGACGCGGTGTGCCCCGAGACATATACGCTGGAGGGATTGATCCGGCTCATCCGGAGCGAGGTGGGCAGCCGTTGTCGGCTCGTTCATCTTCCTCCCGGCCTGGCGCTGGTCGGCACGCGCCTGCTGGGCCTGCTGGTGCGCGACGTGATAATGACGCGCGAGGAAATGGCAGGCCTGATGGCGAACCTGCTTGTCTCGGACAGCCCGCCGACGTGTCCCACGCGCTTCAGCGAATGGCTGCAGCTGCACGCCGGAACCCTGGGAATGCACTACATTTCGGAGGTGGCGAAGCATTACAAGTGATCCCCGTCCTGTCCCACTGAGAGGGGTTGCGGGCTGCACAGGAAAAGTGTCGGCTTGACCGAGGATTGAGTGGGCTGTGCCTTGCGGCCCAAAGGCGCTTGATTCGGTCAGGAGTAAGTGGTGAAGCGAGACCTTCTTTCTGCAATCGGCAACACGCCCATCACCGAGATTCCGCTCGGCGCCAGCGGCGCGTGCCTGCTCGCCAAACTTGAGTTCTCCAACCCGACGGGATCGCTGAAAGACCGCATTGCCCGCTACATGGTCGAGAAGGCCGAGGCTGCAGGGCGGCTCAAGCCCGGGCACACGCTGCTGGAAGCGACGAGCGGCAACACGGGCATTGCGCTCGCTGCCGTGGGCGCGGTGAAAGGATACCGCGTCAAGATAATCATGGCCGAAAACATGAGCGTCGAGCGCCGGAAGATGATTTCCGCATTCGGTGCGGAGGTTATCCTGACGCCCGCCGCTGCCGGAAGCGATGGGGCGATAGCGTTGGCCGCAGAGATGGCTCGCGAGCCGGAGCATTTCCTCGTCGGCCAGTTTCACAACCCCGACAACGTGCTCGCACACTACGAGACAACGGCAGTCGAGATACTGCGGCAGGCGCCCGACCTCGACACCTTCGTCGCAGGAATGGGGACCGGCGGCACGATAATGGGAGTTGCGAAAAGGCTGCGCGAAGAGAAGCCCGACGTGAAGATCGTGGGAATTGAGATGAAACGCGGCTCGCAGATCCAGGGGCTGAAGGATTTCGAGGATTTCGTGCCCCCGATTCTCGACTTTTCCGTTCTGGACGAAAGAGTCGTCGCGGATGATGAGGAGGCGATCCAGGCGACGCGCCGATTGGCCAGAGAGCACGGAATATTCGCGGGCATATCTTCAGGCGCGGTTTTCGCTGAAGCAATCAGGCAGGCCCAGAAGGGACGCCGCCGCATCGTTGGCATCTTCGGCGACTCAGGCAGCAGGTATCTTTCGACAAGCCTGTTCCAATAGGCCCGCTTGCCGAGGTCCCCTTCGCCAACCCGCGAAAGGGCTGCGCAAGTCGGCAAAGAGATGCGCGAACATGCCAGGAACGATACTCTTTGGAATTGATGTGGAAAGCGCGTCCGAACACTCGGCGGGTTTTGCCAAGCACGCCAGGGCGCTGTTCGAGGAATTGCAGACGCCCGTAACGTGGTATCTCACAGGCATGACGATCGAGCGCTATCCCCACATTTTCCGAGACACAGACGGCAACAGCCTGATCGAATTGCAGGCGCACACCTACCGCCACATCCTGCTGAAGACGGTTCTGATGAAGATCCCCGAGGGTCTGTGCATCCACGACAGCGCGGACTGGTACATGAACCGCGGGGGCACGCTGCAGGAGATAGACGCGGACCTTGGCAAGTGCCAGCAGGTTTTCGAGAGAGTTCTCGGCAGGCGCGCGACTGGGCTGACCGGGCCGTGGGCATATTACCGAGGGCTTGGCGACCGGCCTGACCTGCTGGAGATCGTGCACCGGCAAGGGTTCAGGATTCTGCGCACGTTCGGGCGCAACGAGGATGACGGGCAGCCGGTGCCGCTGGAATGGCAGCCTTTCTTCTACAGGGTGCAGGGGTTCCCAGAGGTGCTGGAATGCATGATCCACGATTACCAGGACGAGTTCTACTGGCGCGCTTTCACGCGGCCGAAGGAAGGCGAATCATATGCAGATCACTTGAAGCAGGTCGCGCAGCAGGTGGCGCAGCGCGACCTGACGTGGAGCCTGTGTTCCCATGACCACGGCTGCGCGACGCCCGAGGGGTTCGATGAGAAGGGGCGGTGGTTCCGGGAGATAATCACATACGCGAAGGCACTCGGGATTCGTTTTCTGAAGGTGAGCGACTACTACGAGGAGATGAGCGCAGTAATGTAGGGGAGCCCCTGCTACTCTGTCCGCCGACTGGCGGACTACGTAGCACGAGTCTGCGGGCTCCCTGGGGAAGGTGAGACGCAGGGCCACGCGCAGCAATCGAGGACAGGATACAATCCTGTCCTACCGAAAGAGACGGTAACACAGGATACAATCCTGTCCTACCGAAAGAGATGGTAGCACAGGTTTTCAACCTGTGCGTGGAGGAGATACGGTGCATGTAATCGGCGAAGAGGAAGTGCAGGCTGTTCGCAGGATCATCGAGTCGAAGGAACTGTTCCGCTACTCCGGCCCGAACAACGAGACCGCGCAATTCGAGAAGGAATGGGCGGAGAAGATCGGCGCCGCGCACGCGATTGCCGTAACCAGCGGAACGGCAGCGCTGATCTGCGGGCTGGCCGGGCTGGACGTGGGGCCTGGCGACGAGGTGATAATTCCCGGATACACGTTCATGGCGACCGCGCTCGCGCCGCTGGCGGTCGGCGCGGTTCCGATCATCGCCGAAGTTGACGAATCCCTGACCATTGACCCGCGCGACATCGAGCGCAAGGTAACGCCGCGCACGAAGGCGGTCATCCCGGTGGACATGAACGGCCTGCCGTGCGACATGGAGGCGGTGATGCAGGTCGCGCGCAAGCACAACCTGAAGGTGCTGGAGGATGCGTGCCAGGCGGACGGGGGCTCTTACAAGGGAAAGCGCCTGGGCTCGATCGGAGATGCGGGCGGCTTCTCATTCAATCAGTTCAAGATAATCGCGTGCGGCGAGGGCGGGGCGGTCGTCACCAGCGACCGCCAGGTTTACGAGCGCGCGCTGATCCATCACGATGGCGGGTGCGTGTTCCGCGGCCACGACATGTCAACCCCCTTCTTCGCCGGCTGGAACTTCCGCATGAACGAGGTGTTGAGCGCGATAATGAGGGTGCAGTTGCAGCGGCTCGAAGACATTCTGGCTGCGCTGCGCGCCGAGAAGAAAATCATGATGGGCGAGTTGGAGCACGAGACCGCATTCAGGTTCAGCCCGGTTCACGATGCCGAGGGCGACTGCGCAACGTATCTCGGCCTGCTGTTCGAATCCGGCGACCGTGCGCGCGCATTTCTCCAGCCGCTGAGCGAGGCAGGCGTGTCTGCCTACACCCCGATTGACAGCGGCAGGCACGTGTATGTCAACTGGGAGCCGGTCCTGCAGAAGCGCGGCGCGCACCACCCGGGCCGCGACGCCTACCATCTGGCCAAGGCGGCGGTCGAGTACTCCGCGGACATGTGCCCGCAGACGCTCTCCGCGCTCGAGCGCACCGTGTTCATCGGCACCAGCGCGACGCGATCGCGCGAAGACCTGATGGGGACTATAGCCACGATCAGGAAAGCGGCTTCGCGTTGCTGACGCTTGCCCGCAAGCCCGAGGGCAGGGTGACGGATGCCCTGAAACGGGCCAGCCCATCTGTCATTCTGAGTCCCGATCCGCCAGCCGGCGGACGGGACGAAGAATCCCACAATCCCTGATGACCACTCTTGAGATAACTTCCAGCCTGCGCCGAGCATTCCCGGGAGGCGAGCCGGGGGTGCGCGCCGAAAGAGAATCCGCACATCGAATGTGGTGATCCTGGCATGACCTCCAAGGAACGAATGATGCGCGCCCTGCGCCGGGAAAAGCCCGACCGCCTGCCCGTTACCGTCCACCAGTGGCAGCAATACCATCTCGACACCTACATGGGCGGAATTGATCCGCTGACTGCCTTCCGCGCGACTGGAATGGATGCAGCGATCCAGTATTTCGAGGCGATGGGGCAGTTCTGGATGCCGAACGCGGACCAATGCGTCGTGCAAACCCCGGAATGGCGCGAGGAGATCGAAATCGTTGACCCCGACCCCAGCCACAAGGTGCTCCATCACACGATAATCACGCCCAAAGGGAGGCTCACCTACAAGACCGCCGGCAACCTGACGACGACCTGGGTTACAGAGTATCTGATCAAAGATCACGATGATGTCGAACTCATCGAGAAGTACATGCCGGTTGGCGCCCTCGACAAGGCGAAGGTCAGCGCCCTATACGATGCCATTGGCGATGCGGGAATCCTGCGCGGTTTCGTATGGGGCGACCAGGCTGGCTGCTGGCAGCACGCCTGCTGCCTGATGGATGTCCAGCGCCTGATCATCGAAGCATACGACAATCCTGACTGGGTGCACAGGCTGCTGAAGGCGCTGCTCGACAAGAAAATGCGCTTCATCGAGGAGTCGCTTGCGGGGGCGAAGTTCGACCTGATCGAAACCGGCGGCGGGGCGGCGAGCGACACGGTCATCTCTCCCGCATTCCACCGCGAATTCTGCCTGCCCTATGACCGGGCAATCAACCGCTCGCTGCGCGAGATTGGCCTCCTCACCACTTATCACACCTGCGGCGGAATGATGCACATCCTCGACCTCATCGCACAGAACGGGACCGATGCCTCCGAAACGCTCGCCCCACCGGGCGTGGGCGGGAATATCACCGATCCGGCAAGAGTGCGAAAGGCTTTCGGCGGCAAAGTGGCGATGATCGGGGGCATGGACCAGTTCAATGTGCTCACGAACGGTACGCCCGATCAGATTAGCGCCGAAGTCCATCGCCTGTTCGAGGGCTTCGGCCTGGACGGGGCCTACATTCTTTCGACCGCCGACCATTTCTTCGAGACCCCCGTCGAGAACCTGCACGCCTACGCCGCCGCCGCCCGCGCCTGCGTTTACGGAGCCTAGCGGCAACCCCCTGCGACCGCCCGTGCACCCTCGTCTGGTCTATCCTCCAGCGACTACTTGTACCTCTGTGCTCTGTCCCGGAGGGCCTCGACTGCGTCGTCGGGAACCAGCATCTCGCCGAGCCCCTCGCGCCCCCTGCGGGTCTCATCAGAATCGGGCGGGTATGGGCCGTGAATGTCCGACCCGCCAGAGGGCAGCAGGCCGAGCCGATCCGCCCACCGGAGAAGGAAATCCCTTTGCTCGGGCGCGTAGCCCTTGCGCCAGGCTTCCCATCCGTCAATGCCTGCGTCGAGGAACTCGCGGAAGTCGTCGGGGCTGGTGAAACTCGTGGAGACGAACTTGTCGAGCGGATGGGCCAGGATCGCGACCCCGCCTCCGGTGTGAATCAGGTCGCAAACCTGCGCAGGCGAGAGCGGCATCGGGATGTAGCGCGCATCGGGCGGGCCGTAGGTGAAGCCGCCCTTCTGCACGAACGGGCCCTCGTAGCCCGCCCGCCGCAGCGCCTTCTGGATGTCGCCGCCGGTCGGCTCGTCGCCCCAGAAATACATATCGTCCCACGTTACCTTGACCCCCGCCGCCCGGCTCGTCTCCTCCAGAACAGCCCGCGCCCACTCGCGCCATGCATTCTGCATCGCGATGAATTTCTTCTGGAACGCCGGGCGCTGCAGGTCCAGAAAAAGGCCCACGATGTGGCAGTCGAGATCGCGGCAGTTCGCATCAATCTCCGCGCCGGCGATCACCTCCAGGCCCCAGCGCTGAGCCATCAGTTGCGCGCCGGGCACCGCTGACACGGCATTGTGGTCCGTGATCGCGATCTTGGTCAGGCCGAGATGGGCTGCTATCTCCACCATTCGCGCGCCCGATATGTGAGCATCTGAAGACGTGGTGTGAACGTGCAAATCGCCGGGCAACAGAAATCCTCCTTTGCTGGTTAATCTGGTTTCCCACTTCGGCGGATGGCTAACCCAACCTGCCGTCAGGCGTAGCGGCAGACAGGGGGCGAGCGCTCTCACGTCGAAGAACCTGATCGGGTAATGATTCCCTGGTGTTAGCGGAGGGCAAGAGGTGATGCTGTTTTCTGTCATCCTGAGTCCGCCAGCCGGCGGACGAAGGATCCCATCAGGCCTTGAGTGGGGCCGTCGTTGGTCGCTGGGCAGGTAGTGGGATTCTTCGCCCCGACTGCGTCGGGGCTCAGAATGACGAGACAGCGGGCCGTGGCTGCTCTCCTCTAATACGTGAGACTCGACCGATCGTTTAGGAGGAACCTGTGATGGCGAAAGAAGTGCGGGTTGGTCTGCTGGGCATCGAGAACTCTCACAGCGTGGCCTACACCAGGCTCTGGCAAGGCGACGTGCCGCCCGAGGAACGCGTCCCCGGCGCGCGCGTCGTGGTGTGCCTCAATCAGAACCGCGCCGACCAGGACGCGGCGGACGAGAAGAAGTTCCTCGCTCAGTTGAAGGAGATGGGCGTCGAGCAAGTTGTAACCAGGCCCGAGGAGATGCTCGGCAAAGTGGACGCGGTGGCCGTCGTGTCGCGCGATGGGGATGAGCATCTCCCGCTCGCCGAGCCGTTCTTGAAAGCGGGCCTCCCAACATTCGTTGACAAGCCGCTTGCGAACCGCCTGGATGTCGCGCGCAAGATCGTCGCTCTCGCCAAGGAGCACAATGCGCCCCTGTTCTCCGCATCGCCGGTTCGTTACTACAATGAAGTTACCGAATACCAGAAAATCCGCGACGAGGTCGGCGCCGTCAAATCGGGAAGCGTGTGGTCGCACGCCAGCCGCGACCTGGCGTTCTATGGAATCCACGCGATCGAGATAATGAGCGCGCTGTGGGGGCCTGGCGCGAAGTGGGTGAGCGCGTTTCACAGCGAGGACAAGCACGTCGCGTTGGTGGGCTATGAGAACGGGGCGGTGTTCGCTGTGCACCTGATCAGATATGCCTACCCCGGTTTTGGCTTCACGTATTTCGGGGAGAAGAAGAGCGGCATGAGCGAGGCGAAGACGGGCGGATATGTGCCCATCTGCCGCCTGATGACGCAGATGTTTCACGACCGCAAAAGCCCGCTCGACCCCGAGATCAGCCTGGAATCCATCGCCATCCTGGAGGCGATGCGCAAGTCGCAGAACGGCGCCGTTATCGAGTTGTCGTCGGTGTGAATGCGATGTAGGGGAGCCCCTGCTACTCTGTCCGCCGACTGGCGGACTACGTAGCACGAGTCTGCGGGCTCTCTGTGGCGGGCGGCCGCCCTTCGGCTTCGCTCAGGGCAAGCAGAGGGCCGCCCCTACGAAGAGATGCAGGGTGTTGAAGAATGTGCCAGCACAAGGGTTACCTGGTTAGAAGGCTCGACGAGGTGGAAGAGGACCGCAGCACATGCGGTTTTCGCAAGCGCTTGATTACCGGGCAAGATAGCGATAAGAGCAGTTTCTCCGTGGTGAAGTTCAGCGACGCGCAGAAGCACCATCACAAGCGCACCACCGAGTTCTACTACTGCCTCGATGGGGAAGGCGTCCTCGAGTTGGGCGATGACAAGGTGGCGCTAACTCCGGGAACGCTGGTGATGATCGAACCCGGGGTCGCGCACCGCGCGATCGGCAACTGCACCGGCCTGGTGGTGGGCAATCCGCCGTTCACACCGGAGGATCAGTTCGAAGCGCGCGCCTGACCGCCGCGCGGCAGCACAAGGCAGAGTGGTGCCGTGGCGCGCCGTGCAAGTCGCGCGTACGAGTCACCAGAAGTCCGAGTTCGACCCCCTGTCTTCACGCGGGCAGGCGCCAGGGTTTGCGGCGGCGGAACGGCTGGTGGAAGCGGGCCTGAATCCTACCGGTTTCCTCCAGGTGCATCATGCACGCCCGGATGCAGCCTCTTGCTCCCTCGATCGCGCCCGTGTGGTGGAAGACGTGATCCGATGCGCGATTGTAGGGGATTTTGGGGAGCGATCCCCAGGGATCTGCCGCCGCTTGATCGAGCGAAGGGAAATCCGGCGGAGTGAAAGGCGAGAACTCGCGTACGCCTCCGGCGTAGCCCACAGTGCAGCGGTCAACATCCAGCGCGCCCCACTCCAGCGGCTTGCCGCCGACAGATATCTTGATGGTCTTGTCCGGGCTGATGGCCTGCGCTGAGCACTGTTCCACGCACTGCATGCACCGGTCGCAAATCTGCCCCTCAAACAGCGGGTCAGGCTCAAGGGGCGCATCTGTGATGAGCAAAGCCAGGCGCTGGCGCGGCCCGAACTGCGGCGAGAGAAACACCTTGCTGTACCCTATCTCCCCCAGGCCGGCGGCAACTGCGGCCAGTCGAAAGTGCACCACCACATCCGGCACCGGCTTGTCGGGCGCGACGCTGGGCCGGTCAACCTTGTAGCCGTGGTGTATGTTGACCCCGCCCATGATCACCATGTTCTGCACCGGCACGGCCTCGTAGCCGTCATCCTCCAGGAAGAGCGAGACCTCGCGCAAGACGTTGGGCGCGTAGATCAGATTGATGTGTGCGTAGCCCATGCTCGGATATGCGCCGAAGTATGTTCCCTCCTCGATCCCGCGAAAGCAGCCGCGCGGGATGCGAAAACCGAACGCGACAAGAGCCTTCGCGTCGGGGAAAATGTGGCGCGGGTCCATCTCCGGCGGCGCGCCCTCGAACCGGTCCATGGAAGCCACGCCGACGAGGTCGGCGCCGCACTTGCGCGCGTAATCCTTCACCCTCGCGGAATCGATCATCTCATCCTCCTGCCGTCATTGCCCTGCATTCGCAAAACACCGGTAAGTATACACGAAGCAGCCCGCGCCGCAAGGCTGGAGGTGCCTGGCTAAGTGCTAATGCAGGGCGGGAAGGCTTTGGTTGTGGGTGCTCGCTGTCGGGCGCGGGCGAGGCAGGTCGGGGAACTGCGGATGCTCCAGGAGTTCGCAGCCGATAGGGGGATAGGCCCGGCGCGAAGCCCGAGGTGACGTTCCGCTGAGGGGCAGGCTTCACGGTCTGCAAGGGCGAATCGTAGGTGGCTAATGCTGTTTTGCATGATTCCTGTTGGTTGCCTCCGATTGTAGGGGCGCCCGCATGTGGCGTCCCGCAGCGGGCGGCCACAGGGGGCCGCCCCTACGGAGATGCGACATGATTTGCGCAAGAAAGCACTAACACCATCTGCAGAGGGCAACATGAGGCACCATTGGTTGTGGATTCAGGCGCATGACTTGTTGAATGAACTCGCGCAGTTGGCGGAAGAGGGGAGGGATGTTCCGCCTGAACTGGAGCGGCGCACTCGCGAACTGGCTGCGCGAGGCGACGAGCATCTCGCGACGCCCGAGGGCCAGCAGCAGGCGGGCGCGCTGCTCGACGAGACCATCGCGCTGCCGACGCGCCACGGCTATCCGTTCGTCGAGCCGTCGGATCTCGAAGGTATCCGTGCGCAGCGGGCTGGGTCGGTGAGCCTGCCCAGTGCGTGGCTGGACTCGGCCACGCTGCGCGATAAGATTCACGGCGCGTGGCTTGGGCGAGCGTATGGTTGCTACCTGGGCAAGCCGGTGGAGGGGCTGCGGCGAATGCCGGGCGACACCTACATCCTGGAGAGTTTCCTGAAAGAGACCGGCCAGTGGCCTTTGCGCGGTTACTTCAGCCTGGATTGCCCGGATGATATTCTCTCGCGCTACAACCTGAGGAAAGGGTGGAAAGCCGGCCCGCCGTTCATGCCGGAGGATGACGATACAAACTACACGATTGCCGCGTTCGCCTTGATGGAGCAGAAGGGCCGCGAGTTCAGCCCCAAGGATGCGGCGACATTCTGGATGCAGAACATCCCGATACTGCGGACGTGCACGGCTGAGCGCGTGGCATACCGGAACTTCTGCATCAACATAGAGCCGCCCGCATCGGCGGCGTATCGGAACGTTTACCGCGAGTGGATCGGGGCGCAGATCCGGGCGGATTTCTTTGGCTACGCAGCGCCGGGCGATCCGGAATTGGCCGCCGAGTATGCGTGGCGCGATGCGTGCATATCTCACGTGAAGAATGGCATCTACGGCGAGATGTGGGCGGCGGCGATGCTTGCCGCCGCCCATGTAACGACGGATATCGAGAGGATAATCCGCGCCGGTCTCGCGCAGGTGCCCGCGAAGAGCCGCTTCAGCGCGGCAATAAACGATGTGCTTGAATGGCGCGCAGCAGGCCGCAGTTACGAAGAAGCGGTTCTGGCCATTCACGAGCGGTGGGATGAAAAAGATAGCCACCACTGGTGCCACACGATTTCGAACGCGCAGATATGCGCCGCTGCTCTGCTGTGGAGCGAGGGCGACTACGCGACAGCGATCAGCCACGCAGTCCTGCCGGGATTCGACACCGACTGCAACGGCGCGACCGTCGGTTCGGTGATGGGCATGATCCTCGGCGCTGCCGGGCTGCCCAACGACCTTGTGGGTAGGCTGAACGATAGCATACGCAGCGGGGTCCAGGGCTATCACCATTCCTCGATCAAGGAAATTGCGGCGAAGATGGCCGTGCTGGTCGAACGGTTCAGCACCTAACTGGGCTTGTGTACCAGGGGAGGGCAGACACGGGGCGCTCTCCTGTCGTTCTGAGCCTGTCGGCTGACGGGCGAAGAATCCCATTCTCTGCCCAGCGACGTGGGGGAGGCCCGCTTGTGGGCTGATGAGATTCTTCGTCCGCCGGCTGGCGGACTCAGAATGACACTGGCGGGGACGGGGGTCTTGTTAGGCGCTGCAAAGAGTCTCTTGCATTATGGCGATAGAGAGTGGCATGGGCATCCCTTCGCTTCGCTCAGGGCAGGCCTGCCCATGTTCACCCCGACTGCATCGGGGTGCCACAGCGGTCGTTGGCATATTCCTGAATCGTGTGGGCCACTGGGAGGTTGAGCGACTGCGCTGGGAGAATGATGTGAGGCTGAAGAGGCCGGGCGGCCCGGACGCGAGCCGCCCGGCAGCCGTCAAGGAGGCGCGCCATGCCCGTCTTTAGGAAACCCGATCCCATCAACTTCACGGTGAAGAACCCGGTCGAGAAGCACTTTCACGATCACGACGAGATCTGGGTGGTAATGGGTGGAAAATGCAAGGCATTCATGGTTGATCGGGACGGCAAGCATTCTGAATTTGTGCTTGAGGAGGGCGACATCTGGATGGTCGAGGCTGGTGTCGAGCACGGCTGCGAGCCTCTCCCCGAAGGGGTGCAGATATTCCCGTTCGGCGGCACGATACCCGAGGGCTCGCACAAGCCGGGGCACTACTACATGGAGAAAGAGCGCTACATGCCCACGCTGTATGTGAAGAAGACGCCCATTGACCGATACCGTGGAGAGAAGAGAGATGCGTAGTACCGGGATTGAATACCCCGCGCGCGGCGAGATGCGGTTCTACGATCTGGGCTCGCCGCGCGACTTGAAGCCAACGGAGGTGCTAATCCGCACGCGCTATTCCGGGATCACCAACGGCACGGAGCGGCACGCGCTGCTGGCCGAGCACGGGTGGAAGGTTTTCCCCAGCCGCCACGGTTACCAGCATGTGGGGACGATCGAGGCGGTCGGCGGCGATGTGAAGGGATTCAAGGTCGGTGACTGGGTTTACTACGGCCAATATGTCGGACATCGGGGCTGGCATATCGTGGACGTGGGGTGGACGGATGTGAGATCGAACGGTTCGCACCTGTGCATCGCTGTGCCGGATGACGTTGATCGCAAGCACTGTGCGCTGCTCGGCGTGGCGGGCGTGGCGATGAGAGGGATCCGGCGCTGCAGGGTGGGCCCTGCGGACAACGTGTGGGTCGCCGGCGTCGGGATGATAGGCCAGTTCGCCGCGCAGTCCGCGCGCGCGGTGGGCGCGCGCGTAACGGTCAGCGACGTGAATGAGCGGCGGCTGTCCGCTGCGAAGGAATGTGGAGCGCACCGGGTGATCAATGCGCGCGACCCGGACAGCGCCGCCGCGCTGAAGGAAGCCGGGCCGTATGACTGCATCGTTGACGCCTGCGGCGTCGAGTCGCTGTTCCTGGACATTCACAGGGAGGGCTTGCTTGCCTGCCGCGGGGTAATCTGCGCGCTGGCTGTGCACTCGGAGACGACATTTCATTGGTCGTCATTGCACATGACAGAGGGCTCGATCGAAGTCTCGTGCCATTACGGCCTGGATGACCTGCGGGTTCTGCTGCACTTCATCCGCCAGGGGATTATCCGCATCGAGCCGCTGGTCTCGCACAGCGTGCCCATTGACGAGGCGCCCGCCATCTACGCGACGCTGCGCGACCGCCCGGGAGAACTGCTGGGAGTAATCTTCGGCTGGACCTAGCGAAGCGGACAGGCAGACTGTGAGCGCATTCGACCGCCCAACGCAACCGGCAGCAGGCCTCTCCCGCCTGCGCCACTGGCTGGGCCTCGAGCGCAACATAGTCGTGATGCTGGCGGCTATCGTTATCCTGGGCATGGGAGAGGAACTATGGATGCGCTTTGTGCCCAAGTACCTGGAACTCCTGGGCGCGGGGGTCGGGGTAGTCGCACTCTACGGTACGCTGAAAGACATCCTGGACGCCGTTTACCAGTATCCCGGCGGTTGGCTGGCAGACCGGCTGGGGCGAAGAACAGCGCTCGTGCTCTTCACCCTGCTCGCAACCGTAGGCTACCTGCTTTATCTCTTCAGCCGCGGCTGGGCGGGGCTGCTCGTCGGGACTGTCTTCGTAATGGCGTGGAGCAGCCTGACTTTGCCCGCCGTTTTCGCCATCATCGGCGACAACCTTCCGCAAACTCGCCGCGCCATCGGTTTTGGAGTTCAGTCCATTTTGAAACGGGTGCCCATCGTCCTGGCTCCACCCCTGGGCGGCTACTTCATCGGCCGCTTCGGACTCGCTGCAGGCATGAGACTTGGCCTGGCCATAACGATTGGTCTGGCGCTCGCCGCTATCATTATCGTGCTGCGCTGCTACGCCGAGGTTCCGCCGTCCGCGCGCGACGCGGCGCGTTTCCGCGACATCTGGCGGCACATGGACCCTCGCCTCAAGCGGCTATTGCTCGCCGACTGCCTGGCGCGGTGGGCGGAGGGAATCCCGAAAGTATTCGTCGTCCTCTACGTGATCAATGTCTTGCGCCTGGACGCTCTCCAGTTCGGCTCGCTCACGAGCATCCAGATGGCTGCCGCTATTCTGGTCTATATCCCGATCGCCAAGTTGTCCGACCGGATGAATCGGAAGCCATTTGTGATCTTGACGTTTGCGTTCTTCGCGGCCTTCCCCCTGGCGTTGGTATGTGCACGCAACTTGCTCTGGCTCGCGCTGGCTTTTGTGATAGCGGGCTTGCGGGAGATTGGAGAGCCGGCGCGCAAGGCCCTGATCGTTGACCTGGCAGATGAAACTGCCCGCGCCCGCGCCGTCGGCACCTATTACCTGATACGCGGCCTGGTGGTATTCCCGGCATCGCTTGTGGGCGGGCTGCTCTGGAAAGTCAATGTCGTGTTACCCTTTTACGCGGCGTTTGTGGTGGGCATGGCCGGTCTGCTCGCTTATGCGTTATGGGGGCCGGGCGAAGCGCCCTCATCTTCGCTGCAAGACTCTACTCAAGGAGGTCCGAAATGAAATGGATCACGAGACAACATGTCAAAGTTGACCGCGTGGCCTGTCCGTGGCTGATCAGGAAGTTTGTTGACCCGGAGGCGCAGTTCCTGTTCGTCCCGGCCGCCGATGTTCCTAAAATCGCCGAGCGCGAGGGAGCCATTCCCTTCGATGTCCAGGGCGTGGAACTCGGCCATGCCGAGGGCAAATGCAGTTTCGAGGCGATTGTGGAGAAGTACCAGATTCGGGACCCCGCCATCCGTCTGCTTGCCCAGATTGTGCACGGGGCTGACGTCTCTCGGGACCTGCACGGCCGACCAGAGGCCGCGGGTTTGAAAGCCATCGCCGAAGGCTTCCGTCGCCTGGGTCTGAAAGACGACCACGAGATACTGACCAATGAGTTCATTGTTTACGACGCGCTTTATGCCTACTGTCACCAGATTGCCTCAGGCATCAAAGAGAAGTGATCCACCACTTCGCCGCCCGGCTGCGGCCGGTGATTCCGAGAAAGTGCCATAGGGTGAGACCTTTGAAGCATCGAAGGAATGCCTGCTTGCGGCGGGCTTGAGCGGCGGCTGATTCTTGCATGGAGGTGAGAAGGTAGTGGCGAAAGGGCAAGTGTCGAACGAGCGCATTCACCGAACGGACCCGCAGACGGGCGTGGAGATCCTGCAGTTGACGAGTTTCCCCACTCCGTCAATGCCGTTCACGTATCAGCGCCAGAACTTCACGCCCGATTCGAAAACGTTCATCTTCCGGTCGCAGCGCATGCCGGCGCGCGATGCGCCGTGGGACCTCTTCCGGGTTGATACCGACGGCAGCAACATGGTGCAGTTAACGGAGAGCGAGAACTTTGGAACCGCTGCCCTGTCGCCAGATGGGAAGCTCGCTTATCTTATGCGCGGAGTCAGCCTGTGGCGGGTGAACATGAACACCTGCGCCGAGGAGGAAGTCTGCCGGATGGACAGCCTGCAGCCGCGCGAGGTCTCCGACCTCGTGATCACGCCTGATGGGAAGTGTCTGTACTCTCCCCAGTCCCTGAAAGATGGCACCACTGTCCTGGCCCGTTTCAACGCCGACGGCAGCGACGCGGACGTGATCTGCCGGGGCCTGCAATGCGCCATGCTGGCATATGACCTGAACGGCAGCGGGCTGCTGGTTGCGGGCGATTACGTTGGGGAGAATATGCTGATGCTCGTCAAGCCCGACGGCAGCGTGGAACCGTTCACGCCGAACTGCTATGCACACTCCGGCTGGCTGGGGCGCAAGCGTATGGTTCAGGGATGTGCTCGCTGGCCGAAGCAGGCGCTGCTCACCGCGGGCAAGGGCGACGCAGCGCCGAAAGTCATCGCAGAGGGGCCCTACTTCTGGCATTCTGCGGCGACGAACGACGGAGAATGGATTATCGCTGATACGAACTGGCCTGACGAGGGCCTTCAACTGGTGCATGTCGCGAGCGGGCGATACAAAACGCTCTGCTTCGCCGGGGCCTCTGAGGGGCACCCGCAGTGGACTCATCCCCACCCGGGTTGGAGCCCCGACGGCGAACTGGCCTATTTCAGTTCCGATCGAACCGGAATCTGCCAACTTCATCTCGTAAAGGTCCCCCCTGAATTCAAGGGCGAACTTTCATCCGGCGCGTAGCAAGAGAGGACGGCATCATGCGCATAGTGAGACGAGAGGGCATTTCAAGACTGGTTAGAGTGAGACCCTTCGCTTCGCTCAGGGTGACATATGAGCGAATTTTCGCCCTTGTTTGTCATTCTGAGCCCTTCGCCTTCGCTCAGGGTAAACTCCGCGAAGAATCCCACAAGCACTGGCAGGCACTTTCGAAACGACTTCTGGTCAACCTGGCGACCATCGCGGTATTGGCTAGTTGGGGCGCGCGGCCTGCGGTCGCCGACATCGTTCTGATCGAGCGCGGACAGGCACGCGTTTCGATAGTAACCCCCGATCAGCCTTCGTTTCTGGAGCGCAAGGCAGCGCAAGAGTTGCAGCAGTACCTGGGCCGCATTGGCGGTGCGCAGGTGCAGATCGCAGCAGAAGCCGAGGCAAATCCCCCGCGCATTCTCGTGGGCCGCACCGCTGCCGGCCTGTCAATCGTTCCGCAGGCGGAGGCGGAGAAACTGGGAGCAGAGGGCTTCGTGATCCGCACCCGCGGCGTGGACATCGCAGTGGTTGGCGGAGGTGATTACGGTACCCTGTACGGCTGCTACGAACTGCTGGAAAAGTATCTCGGTGTGCGCTGGTACTTGCCGGACCCGCTGGGCGAGATCGTGCCGAGGCGCGAGCGCGTCGTCCTGCCCGCGATTGACGACAAGCAGAAGCCGGCCTTTGCGATGCGCTGGGTCGGCAACGTGGACGAGTGGAACCTGCGCAACAAGCAGAACCGGGTGACGAGCCGCGATTACCCTCCCGCCTTCCGCGTCCAGCCGGCGATCTACCACAGCCAGGCCAGACTCCTGCCGCGAGCGCGCTACTTCGCCAAGCATCCGGAGTATTTCGCCCTCGTTCGCGGCAAGCGATCAGACAACCCTAACGCAAAACTCTGCTACTCGAACCCGGAACTGCCGCGCGTGATCGCCGAGAACCTGGCTGAACTGAGGCGGCAGGAGCCTCCGGGAACCCTTGTCTCGTTCACTCCCACCGACGAGCAAGTCTGGTGCGAGTGCGACCAGTGCCGCGCGATGGATGACGCGGGGGGTGTTGCGCCCGACGAGGAGCATTCGCGCCGCAGCCTCATTTTCTACAATCGCATCGCCGAGCAATTCGCCAGACTTTGCCCGGGCGAACATCTTCTCGTCGGAGCCTACAACGTTTACAACGCGCCGCCGAGGGACAAGAACATCAGGGCTCGCGATAACCTCTCTTTGATCATCACTCACTACAACGCTTACTGCATGTTCCACCCGGTAATCGTCCCGAACTGCCCTCTCAACCAGCGCTACCGGCAGGTCGTCGAGGGCTGGAAGAAACTGATCCCCGACATCTACTTTTACGAATACTACTACAAGGCCGCGTGGCTCGACCTGCCGTGGCCGATCGTTCACTGCATTGCGGCGGACATTCCTTTCTACGAGAGTATCGGCGTGAAAGGGCTTTACACGCAGTATAACGCCGGCAGCGTATGGACGAACGTGCTCAATTACTACGTGGCCGCGAAACTGCTGTGGAACCCGCACGCCGATGTTCGGGCGATGCTGGATGAGTTTTACCGCAACTTCTACGGCGCCGCCGCGAGGCCGATGAAAGGCTACCACGAGGCCCTGGAGCGGGCGACGGCCAACGTGAGGCAGCACAATGCAGGCGATGCGATCGGGTATGCCAAGTATATTTTCACGGAGGACGTGCTTCGGGAACTTGGCCGGCTTCTCGACCAGGCACGGCGGCTTGCCGCCGATGACGCCGCCCGCGCGCGCATCGAGAAGGTCGCGATCTCCTACAAATACACCACGAGGCTGGTGAACTGCGTCGGGCTCGCCGACCCTGAGCGCCTGTCGAGGATCCCGGATCGCGAGCACCTTGAACGGGAGATCGCCCGCGCGAGGAGAGAAATCGAGGCGCTGTGCGCCGACATCCAAGCGCATCCCGAGTTGTATGACGGCGTTGTCGGCCGCACCCTCCTTCGGCGCGAGCGCGGGGAGGGCTTGTCGGAGGCGCTTTCCGTTTACGATCTGCCGGGGCGCAGACAGGCGGCCGAGTTGGGCCTGGCGGGCGACTGGATGCTTATCGGCCCCTTCGACAACGAGAACATGACAGGTCACGACCGCCCATACCCGCCCGAGAATACTTTGGACATGAAAGCGACATACCAGGGCAAGACGGGCCCGGTGCGGTGGTGGAAACACGCCAATCCCGCGTGGGATGGTTACATTGACCTTGCGCGCCTGATGAAGCCGAGCGATTGGACGTGCGCCTATGCTCTCTGCTACGTAACCGCGCCGAGAGAAACGAAAGCCCAACTGCGCGCGGGCAGCAACGATTCGCTCATCGTGTGGCTGGGCGGGCGAAAGGTGCTGGATCGCAAGGTCGAGCGGGCCGCGACCATGGACGACGACATAGTGGAAGTGACCATCCCTGCGGGCACGACGCCGATTCTGCTCAAGGTTTGCCAGACAAAGGGAAACTGGGGATTCTACTTCCGCATCACGGATGCCAGCGGCCAGCCGCTGCGCGGCGTCCGCTTCTCGGCGCAGCCGGGCGCGCGGTAGGTCGTCACGGCGTCAGCCCTGAGGCTGCGGTTCATGGATGGGCGCGGCGGGGGAAGGAAGTTTGGGCTGCGCTGCGAAGTGCATGTGGCCTGACAGTTCGCAGGCAAAGGAGCGATTGGATGGCTGAGACCACCGCTGAAGAGGCCAGGCTGCGCTGGTATCAGGGGATCAGCCGCTACTGTTGGATCGTGCTGCTCATCGCGGCGCTTGGCTGGCTGTTCGACACGATGGACCAGAACATCTTCACTCTCGTCGCGCAGCCGGCCGTCAAGGACCTCATTCAGCATCTGTTCCCCGAGGCACAGTTGCAGGGCGCGGTAAATTACTACCGCGGCATAATCACCTCGATCTTCCTGCTCGGCTGGGCGGTTGGCGGCGCGATCTTCGGGATCCTGGGCGACCGCATCGGCCGCACGCGCACGATGATATTCACGATCTTGATCTACGCGGTTTTCACGGGCCTCAGCGGCACCGCGCACACCTGGTGGCAATTGGCTATCTTTCGCTTCCTGACTGCTCTCGGCGTCGGCGGGGAATGGGCTGCCGGAGCATCGCTGGTCGCCGAGGTGTTCCCACAGCGCTCGCGTCCCATGGCTTTGGGCACCCTCCAGGCCCTCTCGGCGGTGGGCAACATGACTGCCGCCCTGATCTGCTACGTTCTTGCCGGCGTGAGTTGGCGCTGGGCTTTTGCGGTAGGCATCTTTCCCGCGCTCGTCGTGGTGTGGATCAGGCGCTCGCTGAAGGAGCCGGAGCGATGGCAGCATGCGAAAGAGGTGGCGGCGCACGATGTCCGCAAGGAACTGGGCGCGATAGGCCACCTGTTCACCGACCCGGTTCTGCGGAGAAACACCATTGCCGCCGTGCTGCTCGCGACGGCAGGCGTGGGCGGGCTGTGGGGTGTTGGTTTCTGGACTCCGGACCTGCTCACTATCGCGCTCAAACCTCTCAACATCGCGCCTGATCAGGTTAGCCGCTACCGCAGCATGATGTTTTTCGTGCAGCAGGTGGGCGCGTTCTTCGGCATGTATGCCTATGCGATATTCAGCGAGCGCACGAATCGCCGCAAAGCCCTGCTCGTGTTCTTCATCCTTGCCTGGGCGGCGGTCGAGGGTATGTTCTGGACGACGCACACGTTCGGGCAGGCCATCATCTGGGCCTTGGTTCTGGGTTTTTGCACGCTGGGGCCTTTCTCCGCCTACACGGTCTATTTCCCGGAACTCTACCCGACCCGCCTGCGGGCAACTGGCTGCGGGTTTTGCTACAACTGCGCCCGCGTGCTGGCGGCAGGCGCGCCCTGGGTGCTTGGTGCGCTCTCGCGGCAGTTTGCCGAGGCCCACGGCCCGGACATGGGATTCCGAATAGCGGCAGGGATTGTCGCGTGCATCTACGTCGTCGGCCTTGTCGGCCTGGCCATCGCGCCCGAGACCAAGGGCAAGCCCCTGCCGGAGTAGTAGTAGGGGCACGGCATGCCGTGCCCCTACAATGCGTCGTCGCCGGTGCGCGCTTGCCACTGCTTGATGCGGTCGCGTAGGGTGGCGATCACTTCCTCGTGACGGCCAGAGTAGAACAGGTTCTCGGTTTCCCCAGCATCGTTCCCAAGATTGTAGAGTTCGCACTTGTCCGCTTGACTCAGGTTGAGTTTCCACCCGTCGGGGCTGATCACGCAGCGCGATCTTGATCCCGAGAGCCTGTCCGCCTGGCTCGCGGATTTCTGGCTCGCAGTGCGCATCTGCTCATCTGAATCGCGGCCGTTCCACTCGATGAACACGTCGTCTTCCTGCGGGTGGCCACCACGTTCGAGCACAGGCATCAGGCTGTATCCCTCCAGCGTGGGCGGGATGGGCTGGCCCATCAGGTCCAGAAGCGTCGGCACCAGGTCCACCTGGCTCACAGGGCAGTCCACCCGGCGCGGCGCATTGGGCAACTGCGGGAGCCGCATGATGAGCGGCACCTTCACGGCCTCCTCGAACATGACCGTCTTCGCCACCAGGCGGTGGCTGCCCATCATGTCCCCGTGGTCGCTGGTGAACACGACAATCGTGCGATCTTCCGCGCCGCAGCCGGAAAGCGCGCCAAGTATCCGCCCTACTGCCTCGTCCACCAGCGTTACCAGGCCCCAGTAGTTTGCGATGAGACGGCGCCATCCGGCTTCCGACGACAAGTCGAGGCCCTCCGCGCCGCGCGAACGGTAGTGCTCGCGCAGCATGCGCACCCTGGCCGGCTCATCGGGATGCGGCGCAGCATCGAAGTTGGCGGGCAGCGCGATCTGATCTGGATGGTAGAGATCATTGTAAGGCCCTGTGAAAGGCATGTGCGGCTCGAGAAAGTTCACGTAAAGAACGAACGGACGATTTGCGTGCGCCTCGATGAATTCAGATGCTTTTTCAGCGAGGAATTGAGGCTTGGTGAACTGGGGAGGCAGGCTCACCGCCTTGCGCCTGGAAAAAGCCGAGAACTCGCCATCGTGAACGTCCGGCTCGAAGCCGCGCTCCCTGAGCCAGTGATAGTATGTGCAGTTCTGCATCCTGTCCTGGTGCGGCCGGTAGTGGCGGCGGTATCCGTCCTCGATGCTGACCCAATCATCGAAACCGTGCTGCGCGAATATGTCATCGCCCAGGTGCCATTTGCCGAAATAGGCGAACCGGTAGTCCCGATCGGCGAAGAGTTCGGCGATGGTGGGGACTTTTTCGTCGAGCGCCACGTTGTTCGCGACGCAACCGCTGGTGTGAGGGTAAAGGCCCGTCATGATTGTTGCGCGCGATGGCGTGCACACCGGCTGGCTGACGTAAGCGCGGGTGAACACGATCCCTTGTTCAGCCAGCCGGTCCAGATTCGGGGCCTTGATCTGCAAGTTGCCATAGGCCCGCATAGTGTCCTGGCGCTGCTCATCGGTGAACAGAAAAAGAAGGTTGGGCTTGGGCACGTTCCAACGATTCGCGGACGGCAAGCGTTCTTCCTGCGCGCACCGCGTGTCTGCAGCCGTCCCGTTCGCGGGTTGATCTTGCGCAGCAGGTTGTAGTCAATCAGGGTGCCAGGGCTCATAGTGCTTGATATCCTGGCAAGAGGGCATTCTACGCCTCGAGAGCGCTAACACCCGCCCCACGTACTCTGAATAGCCGCTGCCCCCGGAGTGTATAGTATATCTCAGATACCGCACACCGCTGTGTTGACTGTGGCCGCCCGCCACAGTACCATGTACCAAAGGAGTTCTCCACGTGATGCGCACGACCGCACGACATTGGGTTGCGCCGTTGCTTGTGTTAGCGTTTCCTCTTGTCAGCCGCAGCATGTGCGCACCAGCGAACTCGCGCCCGATTACCACTTCATGGAAGGCCATGGCCGTGATAGAGGAAGGCGGGAAGTCACTCGAGGGCTTCTTCGATTCGTGGCTGCGTGATGTGGCGACCACCGCCACGGATCTGGTCGTCACCAACGAAGGTATCTTGCGTGCCGCACTGCCCAGGGAAGAGCCTGAGGCATACGGGCGCACCGCAATCTACGCGGGCACGCTCGTATACGGAACAGGCGCAGACCCGACCCGGCACAAGGTGGTCGTCTGCGAGAAAGGCCGTATTGCTGAGATCGTGGACGCCAAGACGTTCCGCCCCGCCCCTGACACCTACATCATTGACGCTTCAGCCAAGACGGTGTTGCCGGGCCTCATTGATGTGGAGGTGTGTCTGTTCGGAGACGGGAGCGGCACGCCGCCTGCAACAAGAGAGGAGTGGGAAGCGCGCTACCGACAGAACGCGCGCACAGTGCTCAGTAACGGCGTCACGACGGTCCGCGACGTGTACGGCGGGATCAGCCGCGTTGACTGCCCGGAAGCCGGTCTCTCAGTGGATGGGCTGCGACTTCGCGAGGCGCTCCGCGGTCATCCCGCCCCGCGAATCCTTGCAACCGGGCCACCGATCGGGGCACGAGAGTCAACCTACTTTCCGTTGATCAGAATATCATCCCCTGAGGAAGCGACGGATGCAGTGAGCCGAGCCCTCGAAGAGGGCGCCAATCTAATCTACTTCTTTGCCTCCAACATAGACCTTGGTGACAATCCTCCCAACCTCTCACAGGACACAATGAAGGCATTGGTTGCCGCTGGCCACAAGCGCGGGTTGCGGGTTACCGCTGAGAGCATAGGGCTAGAAGCCAATCGCGCAGCAGTGGCTGCAGGTGTGGATTGCCTGAAGCACGGCGTCTACGTGGATGATGCTCTGGTGTCGGAAATGCGGGAGCGAGGCACCTACTATGTCCCCACGCTCGCGATCATCCATCATTATCTGGAATCAGCAAAGGGCGGCCAGCAACGCACCAAGGTTGAGGCTGTAGTCCGCGCGGCTGAGGACAGCCTTCGGCGAGCACTCAAGGGAGGGGTCAGAGTCGTCGCAGGATCTGATTCAGGCGGGAAGGGGTGCCGACATGGCACAATGTTGCAGGAGGAACTCCAACTGCTGGTTGCAGCTGGTATGTCCCCCAGGGAGGCGATTCGCGCCGCCACGGCACGAGCAGCTGAGTGCCTGGGGCTTGCGAATGATATCGGCGCCATCAGCGTGGGCAAGGCAGCGGATATCCTGGTTGTAGATCAGAACCCGCTCTCGAATCTCTCCACGCTTTCCAGTCCCAACCTTGTGATTCAGGGCGGGAAGATTGTCTTTAGGAGATCACCGGAGACACGCTGAGCGGGCTAGAACGGGCGGCCTCCAGGGCAACGTAAGAGCGGCCTGATTGAGGAAGCGTCGTCACCTCTGTCATTGCTTCCACGTAGGGACGCACGACCTTGGCGACGCGACAGATTCGCCAGCCGCCACAGATTGTCAACCGACCTTGACGCCGCTGGGATAACTACAGATGGGAACGCCGCCCTCAGAGTCCGGTCCAACCTTCGGTTATACCCTTGATACTTCCCGGAGTTCGCGCAGTAAACCCTGCAGGCGAGGAACGCAGTGGGCTTCCCCTGGCTCGCCTGCTCGACATCCCTCCCTACTGGCCTGAGCAGCGGCGGAAATGGGGCTTCCCGCCGCGGTAACGGGCGCTCTGTCCCTTCGCGCCTGCTCAGAGGGGCGTCTGGCGTTCTGTCAACTCGCCGCGCAGACGGTCTGCGAGCGACTTGATGGCGGGCATGGCATGGGCGAAGAAATGCTTCTGCCCTTCGCAAAGGTAAGTGCGTGCGGTCCGCCCGCCGGACAGAACGCGATCCTTCGGGCAGCCGCCCCTGCAAAGCGGCCACCATTCGCAGCCCTCGCAGGCCGCCGCGCTCGCCTCGCGCAGCGCGATGAATTTCTGCCACCGGTCGCTCTGCTGGAACGCGCTCAATTCGCGCTCGTGAACGTTGCCCAGGCGCCATTCGCCTGCGACGAAGAAATCGCACGGATAAGCATCTCCATTGTGCTCGACCACCAGGTACTGGCCGCAGTTGCCGTCCAGCACGCACAGGCCGCTGCTGCCGGTCAATTCGCGCTCCAACAGCGCATCGAACAGGCGCACGGAAACCACGCCGGGCCCGTCCTCTCGCCAGGCATCGAAAAGTTCGCACAGGAAATCGCCGTAGGCGTGCGACGAAATCGTGTAAGGCGCTGGATTGCCCGCCATGTCGGCCTCGACGCACGGGATGAACTGCAGAAACCGGAATCCCTGATCGCGGAAGAAGCGGTAGGTGTCGCTCACGCGTCCGGCACTGGCGCTGGTTACCAGGGAAAGGATGTTGAACTCCGCGCCCGCCGCCTTCAGGTGACCGATGCCTCGCATGACATCATCGTAACTGCCCCTGCCGGCGGCCGCGCGCCGGTAGAAATCGTGCAGATCGCGCGGCCCGTCCAGGCTCACTCCAACCAGCACCTGATACTGCGCGCACAGCCGCGCCCACTCTGCGTCGAGCAGCACGCCGTTCGTCTGCAGGGAATTGGCGACCGGTTGGCGCGCGCGGCCGTGTGCTTGCATCAGCCGGAATGCCTCGCGGTAGAAATCCACTCCCGCCAGAGTCGGCTCTCCCCCCTGCCAGCAGAACACTGCGAGGTCCGGGTAGGCGGCTTCGAGGGCCATCGCAACCATGCGCTCCAGGGTGTCGCGGCTCATGCGGTGCGCGCCTGCGCCCGGATACAGCCCACCCACGCGCCGATAGAAGCAATAAGGACAGGCGAGATTACAGTCTGCCGATACAGGTTTGACGAGCAGTTGCGTTATGGGTGAGGGCCCCCTGTCCTGCCCGCTCGAATGACATCAGGCCGCCTGCGGAATTGCTGCAGCAGTCCATCTAACTGGTCGCGGCTGCTGACTTCGAGCACCAGGCTTATCACCGCCGTGCGAGAGCGTTTCTTGATCCGGGCCTTCGCGGTAACGATGTTTATGTTGTCGGCGCTCGTTACCGCCAAGAGGTCGTTCAGCAGGCCCACGCGGTCCGCCGCTTCGATCTCGATGGCGGCGGCATACTTGTCATCCTGCCCTGCCGCCCAATCGAGCGAAAGGATCCTCTCGGACTCCCTTTCCTGCGCGGCGGTCAGGTTGGGGCAGTCGGTTCGGTGCACGGCCACTCCCTTGCCCCGCGTTACGTAGCCCGCGATGGCATCGCCGGGCACCGGCGAGCAGCAGCGCGAAAGAGTAACCAACAGGTCCTGCAGCCCCGAGACGGAAATGCCCGCCCGGCGAGCGACCCTGCGGGCCTTTTCGTGCGGAGCCACCACCGGCTGGCTGGGCGGAGAGGTGGCCTGGCGGAGTTTGCCGATGACCGTCTCGGAAGCAACGTCGCCGTAGCCGACTGCAGCCAGGAGGTCATCCACGGAGGCGTAGTTCATGCGCTCTGCCAGTTCCTGCATCGCCTCCGGCTGCAGAACCTGCATCGGCGCCACCCCGTAGCGCCTGCACTCCTGCTCCAGATGCGCCCTGCCTGTGTGGATGTTCTCCTCGCGGCTCTGGCGGCGATACCACTGCTTGACCTTGCTGCGGGCCTGCGGCGTGACGGCGATGTTGAGCCAGTCCAGGCTGGGCCGCCCTGGGCCTTTGGATACCATAATCTCCACGACATCGCCATTGCTCAACTTGTGATCCAGGTTCACGATCGCGCCGTTCACGCGCGCCCCCGTGCACCGGTGCCCGATGTCGGTGTGGATGCGATACGCAAAGTCAATGGGCGTGGACCCGACGGGAAGGTCAATCACATCCCCTTTCGGGGTGAAGACGAAGACTTGATCCTTGAACAGGTCAACCTTCAGCGACTCCAGCCATTCGCTGGTATCCTTCGCGTCGGCGTGAAGTTCGAGCAGGCGGCGCAGCCAGGCGAGTTTCTGCTCGAAGGTTTCGTCCGCGTGGGCGACCTGTTCCTTGTAGCGCCAGTGGCTTGCGATCCCGTATTCGGCGGTGCGGTGCATTTCCTGGGTGCGTATCTGGACCTCCATCGGCCCGGCGGGGGTCGTAACCTTGGTGTGCAGCGACTGATACATGTTGGGCTTCGGGCGGCTGATGTGATCGTGAAACATGCCGTCCATCGGAGGCCACAGGGCGTGAACTACGCCGAGCGCGCTGTAGCACTGAGGCAGAGTCGGGACGATCACGCGCAGGGCCTGCAAGTCCAGTATCTGGCCATAATCTACGCCCTGCGTCTTCATTTTCTGATAAATGCTGTGGATGTGCTTCGTTCGCCCGCTGACTTCAGCCTGAATGCCGGCCTGCTCCAGCCTGCGCTGAAGCACTTGCACTGCGTCGCTTACGATGCGCTCCCGCTCGGCCCTCGACTGGGACAGCCTGCGCACTATCTGCCGGTAGGCGGTCGGCTCCAGGTAGCGCAGCGACAGATCCTCCAACTCCCATTTCAGCCGCCACACGCCCAGACGGTGCGCCAGGGGAGCGAATATCTGCACCGTTTCCAGCGCTATGCCCTGCTGCCTGTCCGGGGGCAAGGGCCGCAGAGTGCGCATGTTGTGCAGCCGGTCGCACATCTTGATCACGATGATGCGCAGGTCGGTGCACATCGCCAGCAGCATCTTCCGCAGGTTCTCTGCGCGCTGCTCTTCGCGCGTGCGGAAATGAATCCGGCCCAGTTTAGTTACGCCGTCCACCAGCCCCGCGATCTCGGAGCCGAACTGCTGCTGCAGTTCTTCCAGCGTGGTGCTCGTATCCTCGATCGTGTCGTGTAGCAGGGCTGCCGCCAGGGCCTGGTCATCCAACCCGATTTGGGCGGCCGCCTTGGCAGCCTCGAGCGGGTGGCACACGTAGGGCTCGCCGGTCAAGCGGAACTGGCCCTCGTGCGCCTTGCGCGCGAACTCGAAGGCGCGGCGCAGCAGGTCCTCGTCAACGGTCTGCCTGTGGGTGCGCACCTCGGCCAGCAGAGCCTGAAGCGAAGGCGCTGCAGGCGGTCTAGCGGTAGCCATCGCCAACTATTATAGCCCCCCATCTTGACCGCGTCCACATCTCGTGTAGGGCGGGCGCGCCTGCGCCCGCCGCGACAGACGCCACAGAGGCGCGCGGCTTACGGCGCTTCTCTCTTCGCCCCGCCCAGCAGGCGCGAGAGGTAGAATTCGAAGAAGCGCTCCGCGTCCACCTGGAGGCAAACGCGCGCATTGGGCCTGCCGCCCTCGACCGGCTGCGTCATGCCGTCGTCTGCCACCTCGATTCGCATGTCTTTCGTCGCGCAGAGGGTCGGCTTCACGAGCATCGCGGCGGTGAGCGGATCGTGCAGCACGGGGTTGTGGCCGCTGGCCTTGCGCCAAAGAGGCAGCAACGCGGTAAGCGCCCTCGCCAGCGGCGCGTCCGACTCGCCGACTCTCCTCATGTGATCGTCGGAGAGCCTGGTGCTCATCGTTACGTCGAGCGGCACCAGCGTGAGATCAGCGCCCGCGCCGAAAACGGTTCGCGCTGCCGCCGGGTCGCAGCGGATGTTGTATTCCGCTTGTGGCCTGTCCGCCTGAGAGTAGCCCCGATAGATCGAGCCGCCCATCACGAAAAGGCCAGCCAACTGCTTCGCCGTCTTGGGCCGCGCCCGAAACAGCGCCCCCACATTGGTCAGCGCCCCGACCGCGACCAGGTAGATTTGCCCGGGCGATGCAGCCACGCGGTCCCCCACGAAACCAACTGGGTCTCTGCCGCATGTGCCAATTTCCGTATCGGATGCCCAAGGAGCCTGGTTGGGCATCGCTGAAGGGTCGCCGCCGCCCGTCAGGCCGATAATCACGGGGACATCTTCCCTTCCGGCCACGCGCAGAAGTTTGCGCGCCAGCCGGGCCCGCTGCTCGACCGCCCCGTGCACCGTGCAAACACCCTCCAGTTGCACATCCGGAGATGACAGCAGAAATGAAAGCGCATAGGCGTCATCAATATCGTCGCCTATGTCCGTATCGAGGATGACTCGTTTCTTATCCATCGTTTTCCCTCACTCTCGCGCGCCGATGTCAATGACAGCGCGATACTCTTCCCATGAAATCTTCATCCCCTTGCGAGCCGCCGCGGCCTCGACCCACGGCTTTATCGGCAGCCCGATGCTCACGATCCTGCGCAGCGGGTCTATCCGATTGCCGAGTTGGCTTTCTTCCCAATGCGCGAGGCGGAGTTCCATGTCTTTCGTAATCTCCGACTCCTTGCGAACGAGGTTGTTGGTCTCGCCGGGATCGCTTTCCAGGTCGTAGAGTTCCTTGGGCGGCGCGGGCCAGCAGCCGTTGTCAATTGTCCTGATCAACTTCCAACGGCCGTCGCTTATCGTACGCTTGCCCGACCACAGACCCTGGTTGCTGACTATCTCGCGATAGCCTTCTTCGGTCTGGCCACGCGCCAGCGGCAAGAGGCTTTGCCCCTGCATCACATCCGGCGCGGGGATGCGCGCCGCATCCAGGATTGTGGCGGGGATGTCTATGCCCTGGACCAGTGTGCTGATGCGCCTCCCCCCGCGCAGGCGCTTCGGCCACCGCAGGATCAGCGGCACGCGGATCGTTACTTCGTAAACGTCGCCGTGATCGAAGAAGATGTCGTGCTCGGTCATGCTCTCGCCGTGGTCGGAGGTAACAATGAGCAGGGTTTCATCGTCAATGCCCAGGTCGGCGAGCGCGTCGAGTATCTGCCCAAGTCCATCGTCAACATATCGGATCTCGGCATCGTACTGGGCAATCACATAGTCTGCATCGGTAAGGTTCTCGCGGATGCGGTCCAGGTGCCCCCTCACGAAGGGGCCAACTATCTGCCGGTCAAGGGCGGCGAGGCTGCGGTTCTTGGGATCGCATGGGTTACCCTTCTTGTAGAAAAGCCTGCGGTATTTCGCCGGGGGCTTATACAGGCTGTGCGGGTCCCAGTAGTGTATGAAAAGGAAGAAGTCGCGATGATGGTTTGCCTTGAGCCAGGGAATGGCGGCAGCATTGATCTCATCCGCGTCCACCTGCTGCAGCCTCGCGCGGTTGCCTGCGACCGGGTTCATGTATGCGTGAAACCCGCGCGCGAAGAACTTCTTCATCATGAACAGCGTGCTCACGGCCCCCGTCGCATACCCACTGGCGGCCAGAATGTCCGACAGATAGGGAGTGGAATCGCCCAGGTTCTCTGTGTCGCTGTGAGAAACGACACCGGTCCGGATGCCGCGCTGGCCTGTGAACATCGCCGTGTAAGAGGGCTGAGTGGGCACGTCGGTTGCGTAGGCGCGCTCGAACAGAACGCCCTGCTCTGCTACAGCGTCCAGGTTAGGGCTCGTCTTGCGATGATAGCCATAGCAACCCAGGTGATCCGCGCGCAGCGTGTCAATCACAACGAAGACTATTTTCACTCTCGCTCCTCTCCCGGCTGTCTGCGATTTCGCTGTCGTCGCGCCGGGGCCTGCTCCGCAAGGAAAAGGAACGACGCCCGCGAAACAGAGCAGATGCGGTGTGTCATCCAATTGACGCACGCGTGGAGAAATCATAGGCCAGACTTGGGCCTACGGAGCCGGAAACTGTGTTGCGGAGATTGCCGGTGTCTGAACATGGGAGGTTGCTGATGCTCGGAATGCTCTGGGCTGCGGCGGCTGCGCCGCTCGCTCCGTCATCATCGCAGCGGCGGTCAGAAAGGACCGAAGCGGCCTGCAGCATCGTGCCTGTGCCGGCGCGCGCGCGGCGCGTCGGAGGTCCGCTTGCTGTCCCACGGCGCTGCCGCATCCTGCTTGGAGAGCAAGCCGCACCCGTGGAACGCTACGCAGCAGAGCGTCTTTCGGCTCTGCTGGCAGCCTGGCTTGGGCTGCGCGCCGAGATAGCGGAGTTGCCCCAGCAGCGCGCCAAGGATGGAGTGGACATCCTGCTCGGGACCGCTGCTTCCAATTCAATGGTGAAGACTTTGTCCGCGGGACGCGCACTACGGGCCAGCAGGACAGACTCAAATCCTGAGGGCTACAGCATCCGCGTGATTCTCGAAGGCAAGCGAACGACTCTGCTCGTCGCAGGCGGCGGGCCTTCGGGACTGCTCCACGGCGCGATGACAGCCTGGCAAATGTTCCATCGCGATGGCAAGCAACTGTTGCTCGAACGGCTGAGCATTGACGACGAACCCGCAGTCCCCGTGCGCGCCATGTATATCATCCCCAGGCGCTTGGGCCTCGGATGGTCGGGCGGCCCAAGGGGCCAGGTTTCCAAGATACCCGCTGATAAACTGCTGCAGCCTCGCAGCGTGTGGCAGTATTACCTCGACTGGCTCGCGGAGCACCGCGTCGACCTCATTTGCTACGAGACTTGTCGCGGGGTGCCCGTGCCCCCTGGTCTGAAGGAAATGGTTGCGGAGGCTCATCGGCGCGGCATGCGGTTCTTCGGCAATATCCGTTACGTCGGCAACTGGGATCCGAACTCCTACATCTGCGCCTCCGATCCCGCACAGGTCAGCGAGGTGCTGGGGTATTGCCGCGCATACCTCGACGCAGGCTGTGACGGCCTCGCCTATCTGGCTGATGACATCAGCCCTGCATTCCTCGGCGGCCACTGCGAGCGCTGCAAGACGCAGTTCGGCAGCCTTGCGGGCGAGCAGGCGTTCCTTCTGCGCCAGATTGTCGAGTTGGCGCAAGCCAACGGAGTCAAAGCAGAGGACGTCTATTTTTGCCCGACCTATTACCACGCTTACGATGGCACCCATCGAGACTACTTCCTCGCTTTCTCAACCGATCCGCTCCTGCGCCGCGTGCCCTTCTTCATGACCTTCTATGATCCGGAACAAATCCAAAGGTTCGAGAAGGACACCGGCCTGAAATATATATGGTGGTATAACGGCCCGCGCTCGCTGTCGTATTTCTATCGGCGCGGCGAAAAGTACACGGGCATCGAGGCCATGTACTATCCGCTCGAATTCGGCTGGCACGGGCTGAAGTGGGAGCGCGGCAAAGGCTTCGTGCTGCCCGCACCCGATGTTGAAAAGCGCTTTGCAGAAATGGCGCCATACTCGAAAGTCTTCTGGATGTGCTGCGGCGGCGACAACCGCATCACGCACGCCGAATACGCACATGCCATGTGGGGCGTTTATTCGTGGAACCCGCGCGCATTCAACCAGGCGGAGGCGGAGACAGCAGTGTTGGGGCGGCTGATGGGCGTCCGCGCGGCTGCGCAAGTTCAGCGCCTCAACCAGGCGTGCCTGCAGATCGCCGCCATCCAGGACCGTCCGAGCCCGCTATCTGCTGCTGAACTGCAGGCTGCTCTGAAACAGGCACGCGAAGCGCTTGAGCGAGCGCGGCGCTGCTATGATCGCCACCGCAAGGCAGTCGGCGACCCGCTCTACGGCGATTCCGGCGCGCAATTCGTAATCAACACGCTCGACCGCTACGGGAAGGCCCTCGATGCCGTCCAATCAGCGATGGAACGCTGAAATCGGAGAGGGAGGAACCTAATGCCCTGGCCTGAGAAACCGAGAGGTTCCGTCGTCGTCTTCGGGGAGAGCACCGCCGCCGGTATGTGCGCGACCACCGAAGACAGGCGGTGGGCCAATCGCTTCGTAGAACTGGTTGGCAGGTTCCAATCAGAGCGACCCCGCCTGATCAACAGCGCCGTGTCGGCAAGCGTTGTTTCGCCGCGCAGTTCCTGCTACGACGCATCGGCAAAGCCGAGCGCCGAAGAGCGCCTCGACCAGGCGGTGATTGCTCACAAGCCGGACTTGGTGGTCATCCAGTACGGGCTGAATGACATGCGGGCCAATACCCCGCTGGGACTCTATGCCGAGGTGATGCAAGGCCTGATTGACCGCATCAGGGCGGGCACGGAGGCTGCCATTTTGCTGGGGAACGTCGCGCACATGACGGCCTATGATGGCTACGCTCCTTTCTGCGCGGGGTCGGATAAGTTGAACCACATCTACAATGCGGCAATCGCTCACCTGGGCGCTGCGAACGGCCTGCCGGTGGCAGATATTCACACCGCGTTCAATCACTGCGATGGCCTGATTCATCCCGACGGCGTGCACCCCAACGACCTCGGCCACGAGGTGATCGCCCAGGCATTCTTCACCGCGTGGGCCGCCAGCCATTGAAAGCCGCCAAGGGATGATTGACAGCCCGACGGTGGAATGGTATGTTATTCGCGCAATGACTGCGAACCGCAGGCGGAATAGTTGTGCGATGCCGACCGTGAAGCGCGCGTATCATGTGTCGCGCTTTCACACCATCCTGCCTGCTGGTCCGCCCGCATAGCGCAGTCGAGAACACAGACACCGCAACCAGGCAGACCACAGGCAGACGAGCAAAGCCTGTGGTTTTCGCTTTTGCTGTAGGCTCACAGGATGGAGGCCACGGCAATGAAGAGATGCAAGGCCAGCCACGTGAGGACTAAGGTGACAACAATCAAAGGCGAAAGGGTTCTCCTGCGGCCACTGCAGGAAAGCGATCTCGAGGAATCGCTGCGCGTGTGGACGCCCGAGCTGCGGCATATGTACGGCGGCAGCCTGATCGCGGCCGCCGGTCCAATCGAGGCTCGGCGGCAAGGGAGGCGCGCATGGTTCGAGCGCGTGCAGCGCGGGGCGGAGGGGCACTGCTTCGCCATCGAGGCCGATGGACGGTATATCGGCCACGTCCACATTGATGCAATTGACGAGCAGAGCCAAAGCGGCCGCTATCGCGTAGGAATTGACAACCCCGAATACTGGGGCAAGGGTTACGGCACCGAGGCCGGCCGCCTCATGCTGCGCTATGCCTTCGAGACACTCGGCCTGCATCGGGTCTCCCTGCGCGTCGCCGCCTACAACGCGCGCGCCATCCGCTGTTACGAGAAATGCGGCTTCCGCCATGAAGGCATAGAGCGCGACAGCTTCTTTGTTGATGGCAAATGGCACGACGATGTGCTAATGGCGATCCTCCGGGAGGAGTGGGAGGAGATCAACCGCGCGCCCGCAGACGATAGCGGCGTTCGTATTCGGGCTTGCACCGTTGCCGACTATGACCAGGTGACGGCGCTGTGGCGGGCAGCCGGGCTTGGACCGCGGCCGTCAGACAATCGGGATGAAATCGCGAAGAAGCTGCGCCGCGACCCGGATCTGTTTCTCGTCGCATGCGATGGCCCGCGCATCATCGGCTCCGTGCTCGGCGGCTGGGACGGGCGGCGCTGCTGGGTGTACCGCATGGCCGTGCATCCCGACTATCAGCGGCAGGGCATCGGCCGCGCCCTGATGACCGAACTGGAGGCGCGTTTTCGGGCCAAGGGCGCGCTGGCCATCAACCTGATATTCAACGCCAACAACGCGCAGGCCCGCTCCTTCTATCGCGGCCTCGGCTACGAGGACCGTGAGAACGCGGTTGTGGTGGGCAAGTCTTTGGCGCTGAAGGGGGTCAACGAAAGTGAAGGATGACCTGAACCGATACGAGGACCCGTGGACGGCAGAGGTTTACGACTTCGCCAACGCGGCGGAGATGAGCCAGCGCGACCTGCCATTCTGGCTTGCGCTGGCTGAGGAGAGCGGCGGGCCGGTGCTGGAACTGGCGTGTGGAACCGGGCGGGTGTTGCTGCCCTTGGCGCGCGCAGGGCACGAAATCACCGGGCTCGACATATCACCGCACATGCTGGCCGTTGCCAAGCGGAAACCCGATCAAGAGCCCCCAGAGGCGCAGGCGCGCGTACGCCTAGTTGAGGGAGACATGCGAGATTTCGCATTGGACCGGCGGTTCGGGCTAATCCTTATCCCCTACCGGTCGTTCCACGCGTTGCTTGAACGCTCGGACCAGAGAAACTGCCTCCAACGTTGTGCTGCGCATCTCAAGCCCGGTGGGCGGCTTGCGATTGACGTGTTCGATCCGCGGCTGGCTCGCATCTCGACTCCCGGCGGGGTTGACGAATCACCATGTGAGTATCCCGGGCCGGATGGGATAATAGTGCGGCAGAGCGGACACACCGACTACGATTTGCCCAATCAGAGGCTCGCGTGGCATGCTCGCTACGAATGCACAGCGCCGGACGGAACGATAACGGTTCGCGAGCATTCCCTTGAGTTGCGCTACTTCTTCCGCTTGGAGATGGAGTGGATGCTGGAGGCGTGCGGCTTCGAGGTCGAGGCCCTCTACGGAGACTTCGACCGCAGACCGTTCAAAGGCGAAGGGCGCGAGATGATTTTCGTGGCAAGGAGAAAGCAATGAACCTGAATGACCTGAGCGCATCAATCAAGTCGCTTGCCGGCGCGAGCACGGCCGACCTGGTAGGCATCGCGCCCGGCGACCGGTTCAGCGCCGAGGAATTGGGCGATCTCGGCCGCTCTTTTGGCCCGATTCGCTCGATCGTCGTGCTGGCATTGCACATCGTTGACCCGGTTCAAACCGTGCGTTTCCACTCGGCCAAAATGTATAGAACTTCCCCGGTTGCGCTTTCCTTCGGTGATGCAATGCTTCGCGACGCGTGCTGGCGCGCAGTGGAGATGCTGCGCCAGGCGGGGTTCCAGGCGGCGATTCCCCGCAACCTGCGCTATGGCAGGGAAGACCCTTCCCACAAGATATCTTACAAGAAGGCAGCAGTGCTCGCGGGGCTGGGCGCATTCGGCAGGAGCCAATTGCTCATCCATCCGGAGTGGGGGCCGTGGGTCTTTCTCAGAACGGTGGTTACGGACGCGCCCCTGCCGCCGGGTGCGCAGATCGCCTTTTCGCCCTGCGATGACTGCGGACGCTGCGTGGCGGCCTGTCCTTCCGGGGCACTCTCGGAGGCCGGTTTCAATCGGCCGCTGTGCGAGGAGGCGATTGGACATGCAGGGCCGGGCACGAAAGTGCGCCGCGTCTCGCCCTATGGACAGATCAACTGCGAGGAGTGCATGAGGGCCTGCCCGGTTGGGATTGCGCCCCCGCGGATGGAACCGAGAGATTCAAAAACATGACCATTCGGGCTGTGCTGTTCGATCTTGACGACACGTTGACAGATGACGATGCCTCTGTCCGGGAATCGCTCGCAGGCACGGCAGCGCAGATTGCCGTCCGTTGCCCCGGCCTGTCGCCCAGGGATATAGCCGAAGCCTACTGGCGAGAATCGAGCAAGGTATGGGACGCCTTCGCGGCCGAGCAGGAGGCTGGGCGGCCCCGCGAGGAGGGCACCGGCGACCGGCTGAGGCGTGAATCGTGGGGCCGTGCTCTACAGGAATGCGGCATCGAGGACGACGCCCTGGTGCGTCGAGCGGTGGACGTGTATGGTCGCCTCCGCGAGACGACGCTCCACCTCGCGCCCGGCGCTGACGAGGTGCTTGATGCGCTGCGCCGGCTGGTGCGAACGGCCATCATAACCAATGGCGCAGCCGAAATGCAGAGGGCGAAGTTGCGCAAGTTCGGCCTTGAGCGGCGCGTTGACTATTCGATCGTGTCCGAGGAATTCGGCTATGGAAAGCCCAACCCGGCCATCTTCCTCCATGTTGCGCACGTACTCGACGCAGCGGCAGGTGAATGTATGATGGTCGGCGACAATGTCGGTCTCGACATCATCGGAGCATCTGCGGCAGGGATGCGGTCGGCATGGCTCAATCGCGGCTCGCGCGCCCTGCTACAGGGCGCGCCCTCACCTGACTTCGTCATCGGGGACATCCGCGAGATGTTGGATATCGTGCTGCAGACCAAGAGCGAAAAATGACTACACGCCCCTCGGGACGGAGGGCGCGGGGTTTCCCAACCCCGTGCTCGAGAAGGCGGCCTCAATCGGCGACCCTGGTGTAGACGATTAGGTCCGACTTGTGTCTATCGGGGATGGTGATTTGGAAGTTCGCCATCGATTCGGCGCCGGTTGCGCGCTTTCGCTCCCCCGTGCTGTCCGAAGCCACCTCATACATCGCCTTCGGGTCAAGCCCGCGCAAGGAGACTTTGACCGTCGCATCCGGACTATCAGCGCGGCGGAAGGCCAGTATCATCCCTTCGTTGAGATCCGGGCGATGATACTGCGAGGCCATCCATCGGTCGGGCGCGCGCGAATACGGCAGCAGCGGGTACCATGCGCCGGTAAGCAAGTGCCGCACCTGAAGATAGCGGTCGAGCAGTCTCTTGCCCCGCGCGAAATCGAAATCGGGCGCGTCCGCAATCCACCCCAGGCACAGGGACGAGGCGAGAGTCGAATGGAATGAATAGTCATCCATCCGGTTCAGGTGCGCGACGACGATATTGTTCGGCAGGTATTGGCTCAGGCCCCACAAACTGGCCTGGTCAACCTCGTTGTCGAACCAGTAGTCCGTCTTCTGGTGGATGTGCATGTGCGTCACGGTCTCCAGGTCAATGCGCCTGCCGCCGCTGGCGCACTCCTCGCGCAGGCTGTCGGGCCACGCCGCCGCGATCCGGTCCCAGTAGGCATACAGCCCCTCGATATAGTTCATCTCGGTGATGCCCTGCCGGTCGGGCGGGTCGTTGTCCCGCCAGTATGGCAGCGGGTCCATGTTGAAATCCTGCCGGTAAACGCGGAAGCCGGGGAGTTCCATGAAGCCCTTCACCACGTTGAACAGGTAGTCGCGCACTTCCGGCAGCCCCAGGTTGAGCAGGTGAGTTTCAGGAGGGCCTGCTGTGCTGCTGAGCAGCCACTCGGGATGATTCTTGTGCAGCCAGGTTCCGGCAACGACGCGCTCCGGCTCGAACCACAGGCCATAGACCATGCCCCTGTCCTTTGCAGCGGCTGCAACAGGGCCCATGCCATCGGGGTATGCGTCCGTGCGCGGCGTCCAGTTGCCCGCGCCTTCCGGCCAGCCGCCCTCGAACCAGCCCGCATCGGTGATGATCGCCTCAAGCCCCAGCGGCGCGTAGGCCCGGATAAGCGAAATCTGGTTCTCGGCGTCGCACTCGTTCAGCCAGCCGCCGCCGCGCGTGAAGCACGTGTTGCAGAATAAGGTCGGAAGCGACTTCTTCCCATTACGCGCCGCAGCGTAATGCTTGTAGATCAACTGCCGGAACTGCGCATTGCTCTCCAGCGTGTCGCCCTCCCAGCGCAGGATCAGTATGCGCGGCGAGCGCACTTTCTCCCCCGGATGCAGCAGAAAGTGCGTCTTCTCCATGCCCGCCGTTACCCGCAGGCGATTGCCGTCAGCCCATTCGAGGCAGGCCTGCCACTGCCCCGACCAGCCCACGGCCGCGATGTGTGACGCATCCCCGGCCTCGATCTTGAAGAAGGGAAAGTCCTCGTTCGATGACCGCCCACCGAGGCCGCCCATTTCCTGGGAGTTTTCCTTGTCCACAGTTACGGCGCTTGCCTCGAAGTCCGTGGGATTTGACGGCGCGCCCAGAGTCTTGTGCAGCCGATATGGCACCTGGTCGCTCAGAGGAGAGGTGAGGGTGGTGTCCAGAGCCAGTACCGCCTCGATGATGGCGGTATCGGCATTTCCGGCGTTCTCGAAATACAGAACCCAGTCGAGCGCGGGAAAGTCGGAAAACCGGGTTACCTGCCAATGGATGCGCAGCCCGGTGTCTGGGTCTGTCCAGACGGTCGCAACCCTCGTCCTGCTGGCGTCCAGTTTCTGCGAGCGCGATTTGCGGGGCCATTTTTCGAGCATCTCGCGGCCAGGCTTGCCCGCGTAAACGAATGAGAACGGATACCGCTCGACGGCGCCGGGCACTCGTATCTTCAGCGGATCGGGGCTCATCTTCCCACCTCCTGGGCGATTCAGGGGAAAGCGCGCCGGTTCGGCGCATGAAGCGACAGGTGTGCACCACGGCAGCACGCCGAACGTCATCCCAACAACGAGGGCCGCGCGGGCCGCCGACTGAAGGCGGGCAAACCGACAGCCAGCCGCAGATTCCCTCACAGCAGCGGCGACTTCTGGAGGCTGCGCTTGGCCTCCTGCCGCCATCGGCATCTCCCAACGAATCTCCAGGAGTCGCCTGGTGGAAAAGAATCCTTACGGGGGTTGAAGGAGAGGGGCGGATTGTGATAGAATTCACGAGATTCGGTTTGGCTCCAGGCAAAGGCTGGGTATCGAAAAGTTGGTGAATTTTTTCACAGAGTCCCCTCTGGGTCGCCTCGGCAGCCACCGTGGGGCCGGGGAGTCGGGTCGTGGCACATAGGAAGTGCCTGTGAATCCGGGTTCAGTCGGAGCGAAGAAATGCGAACGGTGCTGAGTACGTGTCCTTTTTGCGGCTGCGGGTGCGCGATTTACTTGCAGGCGGAGAACGGCAAGCCGATCGGAGTCGCCCCCAGCGAGAACCACCCTGTCTCCCAATCGCGGCTGTGCGCCCGCGGCTGGGGGGCGCACGAGGCCGTGGCCTGGGGCGAGCGGCTGACCCGCCCCATCATCCGGCGCAATGGCACCCTGGAGCCGGCATCCTGGGATGACGCGCTTTCGGCTGCTGCCGAGGGCTTGAAAAGGATACTTGCGGCTGGAAAGAGAGTAGGGGTGCTGGGCTCGGCCAGGGCTACCAACGAGGAGAACTTCCTGGCAGGCAAGTTGGCGCGGGCTGGGCTTGGGACGAACAATGTGGACTTCTGCCTCGGCGCGGCTCACCGGGCGCTCATTCAGGGGGTTGAGAGCGTGATCGGCGGGTGCCCGCAGCCTGCCAGCCTGGCAGACATCGAGAAGAGCGAGGTGATCCTTCTGTGGGAGGGTGATATTGCGCGCACCCACCCGCGGGCTGCCTTTTCGATCATGAGAGTGGTGAAGAACGGCGCGCGCCTGGTTACCTTTGGCTGCGTCAGGACGCAGATGAGCCACTTCGCAGCCCTGCACGTGGCGGTGGCTCCAGGGAGCGAGGGAGACGCAATCAACGCGCTGATAGGTGCGGTTCTCGAGGCCGGGCTGCAGGACGAGGCCGCAGTGCGGGAACGGTGCGAGGGTTTCGAGGGACTTCGCGGCGCGGTTGCCTCGGCGAAGGTTACGGATGAATTGCAGCAGGCTGCTGATTGGTATGCGCACGCTGCGCGCGCAGCGATCCTGATAGCGCCCACGAGCGGGCAAGGCGGGCGAGCGATCAAGGACGCGGCGGGGCTGACGACGCTCGCAGCCGTCACCGGGCACCTGGGCCGCCCCGGGTCGGCGCTGCTGCCGCTGATGGGTAGAAGCAACATGCGCGGGGCCTGCGAGATGGGGGTCGGGCCTGATGTCCTGCCCGGTCATTTCATGGTGGGGGATGAGGAAGCGCGAAAACGGTTCGAGGCCGCGTGGGGGCGGGCAATCCCCTCCAAGCGGGGCCTGACTGCCGAAGAGATGATGGACGGAGCGCGGGGCCTGATCGTAGTTGCCGACGATCCGCCCTCGATCCTGCTGAGCGGGAAGAAATCGCTGGATGCGATGAGCAGGATGGAGTGCTTGGTGGTTCTCGATGCTTTCGATACGCCCACGGCGCAGGCTGGGCAC
>Ga0315296_10000160_pt1 | contig 63416 bp, 60 predicted proteins | sample YL17G14_18_MG_FD_203921 | JGI IMG/M metagenome (GOLD analysis project Ga0315296, IMG submission 203921) | Sediment microbial communities from Yellowstone Lake, YNP, Wyoming, USA - YL17G14_18 | ecosystem: Environmental > Aquatic > Freshwater > Lake > Sediment | place: USA: Wyoming | collected... | reverse complement strand
GACAGTACACATCTCCCCCCTGATATATAATACGTGACTAGCGCACTATTCTCTTGTCATACTTCGGCGTTCTGACCCATTTCTCAGAGACCTCGCTGTGAAGCCCTTATATGGAATCGAACTCACAGATCTGAGTCTGGGAAAAATGGCATGACTGAAGGGAACCATCCTTCGAGCCGTGAGATATGCAAATTCGTAGCGCGCGCGGTTGTCTCGTCTATCCTGTCTAATGTGACTTGTCGCACTCTAATGTAGGGTTATCGTAGCCTTACCGCATGGCCCTATCTAACCTATCTAATCACAGTAGGGGACTCTCTTCTATTCTATTTGTTAACATTGTTAAGTTCCATTATTCATAGAGCAAGGACCAGCGTTTCCTTGCATCTTTTCCACGAACGAAATCAAGATAGAGATAGATCATTTATTGTTAAGGGCAACCGACTCGAAAGCAGCGCCTAGCCAAGCTGGAAACAGTCTACTCGGAGAAACTCAAAATCTGCCGACGGGTAAGCATTTGAGTCAAATGATAAAGACCATGATATTCGTGGATGGTTCAAATTTATGGTGGGGGCTCAAATACTATAATGAGCAGCATACGCCACAAGTACAGTTGAACTACCAGAAGCTGCTTAACGTACTGCTAGATAACCGGTACCTCGTAAGGGCGTATTATTACCATAGTCACCCAGTTCCCATTCCAGAAAGACAACAGAGATTTCTGGACTATGTTCATGCATCAGGATTCGAGATGGTTGGTAAACCGCTCAAGTTGAGGGGACAGAGATCTGTTGAGAAGGGCGTTGATGTGGCATTAGCTACCGACCTTCTCGGATTCGCTTGGGAGAACGCGTTTGATGTGGGGGTCGTAGTAAGCGGAGATAGTGACCTAGATGGGGCCGTTCAAAAAGTCAGAAGTAAAGGCAGGAGAGTGGAGATCGTTTCGTTTGAGCAGTCATTGAGCCCAGATCTTCACAAATCGGATAAACTAACAATCCTAGACAATATCATAGACCTAGTCAAAATGTAGATCAGGTTATAAGTACAGGTGAACGCCAAAAGGCGCTAGGAACAAAGGGTCCTCACCTGTATCATTATTTACAACACCAACAATGCCGATAAGACATACATAAAGTTAACCTAAAACTAACCGAATAGAACCAGTGGACAAAAGAGAGTGGAAACCAATCTCCTACGGCCGGCCGTGATGAACGTCGCTGGCTTCTTGCCCGCAACCTCGCCCGCAATCCTCAACAGTCCTCTGGTGTCATGTGTGTGCTTCGTGTCAGCGACTTCTTGAGCTATCCAAAACCTTGTCTCATCATAGTTGTTTATGATCGTTACAAACGACGGAAAAAGTCGCACCTGTTGGAAGCTCTACTAAAAGATCCGTTTGAGATTCATTTCCTGATTCTTAGAGCGACGGAACATGAGGTTGACTACTACCCACAAGACAAAGACATCCATCTTCTAGACGAATTGACACTACCATCCGACTCAGAAGCAGATGTGATGGTTCGGCTAGTACCGAATGATCTCAAGCGCGCGCTTGGAGCGTGAGATCGATCGATTCATCAGAAAACTCGGGAAGATTGAAGGTCACAGGTATGCTCTGACAGCATTGCAGGAGCGTCGCTTGTAGCCGCATATGTTAGGCGAGTTGACGTTCATTTCTATGTTCGTGCCCAGGGAGAGGTGACACGCGTTGCAAGGGAGCTCGATCTGAAGCCTGTTCCAAAGGGCGGCAATGTGAAGCTGGTCATTCCATACGATGAAGGTGTGTTCTATGGATCTCAGGTTGTGGACGGAGTCACGGTGGTATCAGACGTGCAGCTCTACGTGGATCTCTACAACTACCCTTCCAGAGGGGAGGAAGCTGCACAATATCTCTATGATAGGATCCTGAGGAAATGGGCGCGCACGCTAGAAATCAGCCGTAGCCAAACCGCTGCTCGTATTCCTTATGACTCATTTCGTTCAGAATCCAAGCGAATACGGGACCATCTCCGACTTTCATAATCGAATAGATCAGTCGCCGACCACCATCAATCACGTAATGTCGCAAATTGTTTAGGCCTAGATCGCGTGCATATCCACGGTACAGTTTGGGCCAACGATCACGCGGAATAATCTCTCCCGCGGTCAAGTTGTCCTTTAGCACGTCTTTGGCCTTGTCAATGTTTCCTGCTATCTGTCTTTCTTCGAATACTTTTGAGTTCTTCAGCCTTTCGTGATATTCCGCGAACTTCGGATGGGCTCTTACCTCATAACGGGGCTTTTCGCCAGCAGCTTGAGAAGCTTCGGGTTGTCCGTGAATACCCAAGTAACAGACCCGTCCTCACCGAGAAATATCTTATTTGATGCCTCCAAGTACGTTAGAATACTTATCAATGTTGAATATTCCATTTTCCTAGGGAGGGCCTGCATCAATGCATATTTGGAGCGAAAGACACCCTCTTCTCTGATGCAACGTTCAACCATAAGAATAGTCTCTTGTCTGGGGCTATGGTTGTGATGATGTGTTTGCTGTGTGACCTGCATCGCAATCACTCATGTATACATGTATACGTGATATATGAATATATCTGAGATGTTCTAGCGCGCGCATAAGATATAGCGCAGGGATGAAGAATGGAGAAAGAAAGATGGAGAGAACAGTTCCGAGTGGAAGAGGTTAGCCGAGAAAAGGAACTCAAAACAGAGATCCATGAGGCGCACGATGTTGCATCTCATCATCCATGATTCAAGAGGACAGCTTTGCTGAATGCTTTAGGTTTGTCTTTTCGGGGTGTTGATGCGAAAACGGTTGGTGGTGTTCTAGGCAACTCTTGTTGATCTGTGAGGCTAGGGACATGACTCCGGTTCGGTCGTTGATCTGAAGGAAAAAGCCATTTTGCGTCTGCCATTTCAAATTCATTCCGTTCTGCGCTGTTTGCTGGCAGTTGTCTGGCGAACCAATCAAGGAACTACCTGACAAAGCCAAGATCAAATGGTCTAAAACCAGAGTCAGAAGAGTCGGCAAACGAATTGTTCTAGTTCGCAAACCTCACCCAGGAACCGAAGATGCGCGGAAGATCTTAGAGCAAACCTGCAGAAGCTTAACCGTCTGCGAAGAATGTGAATCAACCATCGGCCCAATGATCATACATCATGTGGACGGCAACCCCTACAACAACGATCTCCCGAATCTGCAAGTTCTCTGCCTCAACTGCCGCCTCAATCGTCACGGCCCAGCAGACACCAAAGGCATACGATCATGGGACATCGACATCCCGAATGAAGATAGCGGCATCAAAGCCGATGTTGAAGTCGAAAAAGACACGTTTTCCGAAAAACCTATCCCAGCGCTTATTCACCAATCCCAGACATCTACTCGCGAACCTCAGATCGAGTCGGTGTTTACATGGCCAAAGATCCCTCGTAGCCGAGACTGTCCTTCTTGCGGTGCAAAGAGATCAGACGATCACATACAACTTCTATCTGAATCTAGTGGGCCTCTCACAACCGTACTCTTCTTTCGATGCAGGAAATGCGGATTCCAATTCTCTAGAAAGGCTTGAGTGATCAAACAATGTCGAAGGACGAGATCCTGGCGGAACTCAGGAAAGCCTACGTGCTAGAGCAGCGAACCCGCGACCCCGAACTCAACCAAATCATCCAGCCCCGGACAGGGAACATAGCCGTCAAGGCGGAGCTAACCTACTGCAAAATGGAGCTGACTCGATTACTCTGAGTTCTCAGCAAGGCTCCACCGGAGAATCGATTTGACTTCTTCCGGCAACTGATCAAAATCATTTTTCAGGCCAGCAAGGTCCAGGCGATGACGCATGATGAGGAGCTGAGCGGATTGCTGGAGAACGCGGAGACGCACCTTACGTGATGTAGAACCTGGACCGATGCTGGCTCGTGTCTGAGTTGAGCTGATGGCCATATGGCGAGGATTGTTCAGAATCCCCTTAGCTAGAATGGGTTCTGATTAGTTGTCGGGGTTTAGCCGTCAACTAACCTCACAGCCATCGACTTTGCGGATTACGCTCAGGTTGCAGTTCCGCTACCATTGCTTCAAGTGGCTGCGCTGCGGGCCTGAACCTCAGGCCTAACGCCAAGATGTTCCTAGCGGCATTCACATCTCGATCTATTGTGAGGCCGCAGTTCTGGCACTTCATCGTTCGGTTCTCTTCGGGCTTCAATCGTCGCCCACATATCGAACACTTTGATGTTGTGCCGTGTGGCTTCACGTAGATAACTGGGAGTCCTTCCCATTTCGCTTTATACTCGATTTGCTGCTGTAACTCGTGGAGACTCCAACTATTCATTCTTCCACGGTAGAAGCGGCCTTGACCGTTTCCTCTGCGATAGAGTTTCCGTATTCCTTTGAGATTCTCCATCACGATGCCTAGTTGGTTCACCTTCGCATCTTCTATAATGTGTTTGGAAACATTGTGAAGAATGTGCTGAACCTTGTTTCGTTCCTTCGCGCCATACTTGCCAAAGATTCGTTTTCTGACGCGAACATCATTCCTTGTGAAACGAGCCTTAACTGCTCGGTGCTTCGACTTGATCTCAGTAATGTTCGCCAGATTGAACCGTTCGACTCGACCAGAAGAATTTGCCAAGGTCAAATTGTCCAGGTTTCTGTCAATGCCAATCAGGCCCTTCAGCTGAATCTCTGCGGCTTCCTTTGCATATGCGATTACAAGTCTATCGGCAGTTAAGGTGACCGAGCGAACTGCCAAGCCCGGCTCGGATAAGACTCGTTGAGTGCGCTGGTTCAACGGGATCTGGATTGGTTGCTTGGATTTGAAAGGCAAGAGAAGCACACCATCCTTGATTTTGAGTCCGTAGCAACTGATAAGCTGCAGTCGCTTGGCATATGGCTCCTTGACTTTGCCTTTTCGTTTCGCTCTACGATAGTTCCGCAGGATGCCTGTGGCGCGGCTGATCGCACGCAATTTGTAGCACGAAGAGCCTCGTACCCCTTCAACTGCTTGTATGCTTTCAGCGAAAGCGTCTTGAGGCTTGTCGCATTCGTTTCCAAGCCGATCCTGATGCAGTCGTTCAGCATCTGACGAAACTGCTCAAGTAACCACGGAAGTTCAAGTGTAGGTGTGTATCGTTGCCAGACCGCTTTGACCGCTCTCACAAACCACACCAGTTCAATACGCGAATCAACCTACTCATCAGTCGCCTACAAAAAGGAAAGAGACAACTGAAACTGATCAAACTCCGACAACTAATCAGAACCGAGCTAAGCGTTCGGTGCATGCTGTTCGCTAATAGCGAACATATATAAAGGTCAGCGAACACCGTCAATCTCATGCGAAAAGTGGCAAACATCTTCGAGCCTAAGGCATCTAGGATTCTCCGCACCTTACTTGTGGATCCCGGCCGCAGGTGGACCCTGAGAGGCCTCGCCGACGAAGCGTCCATATCCGTGGGGTACACTCACGCAGTCGTCTCCCGTCTCCTAGATTCAAGTTACGTGACCTGGACAGACGATCGCTTTCTGATGACCACTGATCCGAAACGTTTGTTGAGGAGGTGGGCCGCCTACAACCAATATGATGCAACGAATAGGTTCATTGACTATTATGCCTTGGAGCGTGAGATCGATCGATTCATCAGAAAACTCGGGAAGATTGAAGGTCACAGGTATGCTCTGACAGCATTGGCAGGAGCGTCGCTTGTAGCCGCATATGTTAGGCCAGTTGACGTTCATTTCTATGTTCGTGCCCAGGGAGAGGTGACACGCGTTGCAAGGGAGCTCGATCTGAAGCCTGTTCCAAAGGGCGGCAATGTGAAGCTGGTCATTCCATACGATGAAGGTGTGTTCTATGGATCTCAGGTTGTGGACGGAGTCACGGTGGTATCAGACGTGCAGCTCTACGTGGATCTCTACAACTACCCTTCCAGAGGGGAGGAAGCTGCACAATATCTCTATGATAGGATCCTCAGGAAATGGGCGGAAAAGATGAGAGGTGCCTGAAATGTATGACGTCAAGATGACTGAGGCGTCGAAATCGGCGTTGGTGGAAGTTGCTTCAAGCCTCTCCATGTACCGAGACGACTTTGTGCTTGCTGGAGGATGGGTTCCATACTTCCTCACGAGAGGAGACTTCGATCATTGCGGTTCAAGAGACATAGATCTAGTCCTCCGCCCATCCGTATTGACCAAGTATGACAGCATACGAAAAATTGTGGAAAGGCTAGGTTTCTCGGAAGTACCTGGCAACCCTTTCAGGTTCGAGAGACAAGTGACGTCTCCGACCGACAAGAGAGAATACAGTGTGAAGCTGGATTTCCTGACTGAACCTAGTCCCGCTGAGCAAGCCTATCCTCTGATCCAAGTCCAACGTGATTTGAGAGCCTGCCTCATACAGGGATCAAGCATCGTGTTCAAGCTCAACTACAAGGAGACCGTGGAAGGCGTACTGCCAGGCCACGGAGAAATCAAATTGGAGATGAAGGTGGCAAATGCTGTAGGCTGCCTTGTGATGAAGGGACTCGCGCTACCTAGACTGAGCGACAAGGACAGCTACGACATCTACGCCGTAGCAGGATTCCATAAGGGAGGACCAGAACAGGCCTCACAGGTCTTCCTAAGCCAACTCAGAAACGTAGCCCTGAACACAGAGGAAACGCAAACCCTACGCTCTGGACTCGGCATGATACAAGAAGCTTTCAAGAGCCCTGACTCACAAGGACCATACGCCGTCTCAAGATTCATCGGCCAAGAGATGAACACGGAATCATACATGCGAGTGAATGCCTTCCTGAGAAGCATAGAACCAGCCTTTCGCTGATAGCGAACAGATATAAAGCGAAGCGAACACACCCCGGAGACGCTACGGCGCGCGCTAAACGCGAAAGTCTGATGGTGTGAAGCCTGTCTCTATCTTGAGATGTCAGCTTCTAACAGATTTAGTCCTACGTAGTCGGCGTGAGGCCAAGAGTCCAAGCGTCGTTGTCGCTGACGCAGCAACCAGAAGGTACAGGATCCAATGTGCTGACCACGTTGGGGTCACATCACTCTGTGTGGGTATGGTTTCTTCCCTTAGGGTCTCCCGATATTGTCGCGCAGTCATGAACCTGTATTTTCCGCTATTCTTCAGTATCTTCAGGGTCTTGGACAGTTCGACAAGTTTGTTCTTGGTGTCAATCTCGAGATCATGAATATAGTACACAACAATAACGACTGTATTGGCTTTTTTGCTTGTTTCTTGATCAACTCCAGCGATTATTTGCTGTGGTTGTTTGAGTGTCGTGGTGCGATAGACAAAGTTGTATCGCGCGGCCCGCTCGTTTTCGACTGTTAGCGATACCCAGGAATTCATGATCAGCAACTTGTCTGAATGCAAGTCCTCGTAAAGGTCCAAGAAGATTTTGAGATCCAGATCCTCTGCGGCTTTTATGGTTGTTACGTCTGCAGATCCGAACGGAGGAATAAACGTAACGGGCTTGATCCCGATAGAAGTCAAGGCTGCGAGTCCTTTCTGAATGATCTCTTTTTGTTCTTCGTAGCTTTTGCCTTTGAGGTCTGCATGGGTATATCCGTGTTGGCCTATTTCGAAAAGATCAGATTCGTTTTCGTTCATTCTTTTGAGCAGGTTGGGTAAATATCCGCCACCTGCATTCGGATTGTCTAAATTGTTGGGGATTACTCCGAAAATCATGGGCATTTTTTCTTCCATGTGTAGGTTTATCAGATCAACAGATACGGATTCAAGCCAATCCGCCTGCACATCATCTAAATAGAACATCAATATTGGCTGGTTACAGAAGACATCTTCGGTGTGAATTATGTATCTGGTATTTGGGACGGCAGCCATGATTCTTTCATAGGATGCTACTGGGGGAACGCTTGATGAATAGCCGGTGTAGATGCCTATGGAACTGTAGTGTTTAGCGAGTTCCTTGTATCGGTTCAGAAGGTTGGCCTGGGCATCATCTTCTCCGTCGAATAGTATTACAAGATCAGTTGCGTCTTGTGGGAAATGTGTGTAGTCTCTATAATAGGTTAGGAATAGTTTGAAGTTAGGACTGTAGCTTCTAATTTCGTTCAGCCACGTGTCTCTTTCTTCATTGCTTGCATAGGTGGGCCTCCCGCTCTCCTTCCATTCCAAGTCGATGTTGACGCCTATGATGCTGTGGTGTTGGCCGTACCGAGAGAGTAGAATTCTCACTATTTGTGTTACGTCTGCTCTAGAAGGTTGGATGGATAGTATGACCTTTAGCCCCTCCAAATCGAATTTGCTTAGACAGGGTTCTGCTAGGTCGGTTTTGCTGGAGCTACACAGGTATGACGTGTTCTTGAGGGGAAAGGGCAACATGACGAGGCCATTGATGTCTGCCTGTGCGACAACCAGATCTATTAATCCGTTCTTGCCTCCGAATTTGTGAGCAGCCTCCGACCAGTCTTCAGCTGGTCTTGAGAAATCGAAGTTGTTCCAGACTCCTCCTGAACAGTCTACTTGAAAAGTGTAGTGCGCTTCGTGAACCGCGGAAACAGTGATCATCAGTAGAAGAATGGATAATGAGAATTCAACTCGCTTGTTCATGTTTATTTCACCGTGATGGTGCGTGGGCCGAATCTGATTCGAGCACCTCTCCTGGAGAGGTGACGGAGGTAGATGTGGGTTGCCACTATGGCTTTCATTGTGGAGTATACTATGCTGTAAGGTAGTAGCATTGCCAGAAGCTTCTTTTCTCCCTTGAAGAAGGATGCGGTAAACAGGATGAACAACACGATCGGAGTCACGACATAGGCCACGCTGCGAAGCAATATCATGGTAAGGTTGCTATAGGTTGAGAGGAAAAAAGGAAGCAATAGCATCAGTACGAGTGAAAAAGTGCTGGTCATGAAGCCCGAGTAGTTCAAGATCATCCACGGATTCCTCTTTGTCCACGGGTTGTGCATTTTCCACAATTGAAGAGAGCCATGCCACCACCTCTGTCTTTGATTGAACCAGCTCCTGATAGAATGAGGGGCGTTTGTGTAGGCTCTTGCTTGAGGCTCTCGAACTACTTTCATACCTTTCTTCAGAACCTGAATTGTGAAGTCCGAATCCTCTATGACGGATTTGTCACTAAACATGATTTCTTTGGCGGCTTCTCGTCTAGTGGCGAAAAGAGGACCAGGGCAGACAAGAACGTTGCCGCTTGCGCTTTGAAGGCAACGGATGATTTCCTGTTCTAGGCGGTACTCGATCATTTGAAAATAGGTTAGTGAGCCGTTCTTACCATCGGCCTTATTGATGAAAACGTTTCCAGCGACCGCTCCTACATCTTCTCGCTCTTCGAGACATCTTACAAGCGAACTCACGGCGTTGCTTGACATCTGCGAGTCGGAATCCGAGAATACCAGAATGTTCCCGTTTGCACTTTTTATCGCAGTGTTCAATGCGTTGGCCTTGCCGATGTTGGCTTTCAGATCTACCAGCTTCACAGGATATTTCGAAGCAATCTCAGCGGTCCTATCGGTTGAGCCATCGTTTACAACGATAATCTCCATCTCATGATCAAAATCCTGTTTCTGAATTGCTTCGATACACTTACCGATGTTTCTTTCTTCATTGTAGGCTGGAACGATAATTGAAGCGCACGGCGTCCCTTTGCGGTATGAAATATGTGAAAGATGGTCTTCATCAGGATTGTTTTTCTTATCTATTTCAGAAGCAAAGCGCCACAGAACGGAGAAGGAGAGAGGAAAAAACGCAGTTATGAGGTAGAAGAGCCAATAGAACCCCATAACACTATTCATACTCACGCCGAGGATTGCTGGGTTTCCTCCTGTCCAGGTTCCTAATGGAATGACGCCGTAGGCCAGAAGTCCCACCGAAGCATGGTCCAACAATGCAGCTAGATCGTAGATCTTCTCAGCTGAAGTGTTAACTTCGATATCATCAACTCTGACCGTGATGCTAGATTCGTTACTCTGCTCAAGGTAGTCATAGACCAGTCTCATTAGGAATGGGTTCCAATCCTGTACATGTAGAACGATAGTTGTCGGCTGTTCGTCTTTGATTCGGTTATATTCCTCTTCGAATCGAGGATCGCTGAAGCTCTTCATATCACGCCACCCCCAGCCGTAGCTTCCGAGGCGATACTCACCTACGTTCAAGCTTGGCAGGCTTGTTGCGATTCCTGTGCTCTCTATCGCCGCTATTACTGATGGAGGAAGGTCAGAGGTCAAGACGTACGGTGACAAGAAGGCCACTGGAACGAGACCTGCTTCATGAAAAAGCCCAAGGGCTTTTTCTACATCTTCTCTAGCTTGTGTCGGAGTGACATATGAAAAATCTTCATGCCTCCACCCATGGATGCAGATACAAACTCCTCTGCTTTGCACATCCTTTAGCGCCCTAAGGAGCTCCGGTTCGTTAAGGATTGTGATGCTGCCAAATGTGGTGTCATTGAAATGATTAATCGCCAAGGGTAAGGCAAAGCCCAATGAAACTGTCAGAGAAGCAGCCAGCACTATGGCGAGTATCTTGGCGTTCATTTGCAGACACAGGCACCCATCAAGAGACATTGCACGACTCGGAAACAAGAGCGAGGAATAAAGTTAGCGCGCGCTCTAGGATCGTTTACGTGTGCACATAAACAGCGCGCACTATGAGCAACGCAGAGACACAACAGTCACGGCAAGTCCCTCTAGGAAATATGTCAGCAATCCTTAAGCATCTGTTTCAAATGCTCAATGAACGAGTCCGTTTGGACGTGATCTCGTCCGGATCTGGTCGAATGGGATTCGGTATTCACCGTAACATAGTGGTCTTGCTGCTCTGCGTGATCACAGTATCTGGTATAGGCCTTAACGTATTCTGGTATGTCGGAGCGCCAAATTCAACATCTGTGAGTACGCGCGCTATGATTACGACCGCCTCTGCTGTTGAGAGTTTGCGTGACTGGCGGAGCTGTGCCGAAGTCGCCTGGAGATATTTTCGACCCGGTATAGGTGTCAATCATAAGACAGGCATCAACAGGGCGAAGCTTGACTGGGATGCCTCCACTAGCTGGGACACAGGGGCCTACATAGTTGCCACGATAGAGGCTCATCGGCTCGGGCTGGTTGAGAGCAATGGTACTTGGGGCTTCAAAGACAGGATGAACATGATCCTCCGGCACCTCTTGACACGTGAGTTGGGCACCAACCGTGGCGTCTCGAATTGGCCGTATTGGGCTTATTACTGGGATGGCCGTCCGTACTACAATCCCGTATATCTCTACGCTGATCCGTCGGATTCTGGCCGGCTACTTTACGCTCTGGATCTTCTCCGGAAGTATGATTCTATTTTCAGGAGCCAAGTGGAAGAAGTGTTTCAGCGATGTAGGGCCGCGTACGACTTGCTCTCAACGGAAGTTGATCGTCATCTCAACTATTATGGAGTTTTGGAGGCCGTTGGCTTCACGGCTTTCGGCTACAACAAATCCCATGTCATTTCTGCTTTAGGGAATTGGAATGGGCCGTTTGTGACTCTTGAAGGCCAAATTCTTCCACAAGTAGATACGACAGCGGAGCCCACTCTTCACGGGGTCCTCGAGCTTGGGCTGGGTGGCAAGTTCTTCGAGTACACCAGGAGGGTCTATGAGGCGCAGAAGGCTCGATGGGAGAGGACGGGTAAGCTTTCGGGTTGGAGTGAAGGTTGTCACCCTGAGCATGAATACGTTTACGAGTGGATGATTGATGGGGGAGGGGGGACTTGGGTGATCAAGAAGCATGACGGCACACCGATAAACATAGAGCGATCCCGCACGCTCCCTTTGATGTACACGAAGGTTGCGTTTGCTTATCTCGCCATTTTCAGCGACAATTCGTACACTTCCTCTCTCTTCAAAGCGGTCAGCGGGTTGGAGCACAGTGAATACGGGTTTGGGGAAGCGGCATTTGAAAACGGTGAATCAGCAATCGTTCTCTGGGAAAAGAATATCGAGGGTTTCTACAGTCAGAACACGAATCAAATAGTTCTCAGTGCGGCAAGATACGCTCTCTTGCATGCGTAGAACTGGGTCTGACTGATCAACTCAAACAAACAGGCTGGTTAGTTGATGTCTGGCAGCAGCATGTGGCTCAGTCAACTTGGACGTCTTGCTCTCAAGTGCGCTATGCACGATGTTTAGAGGCCTATTATCCTCAGTCCCAGTATCCTTCGGAAGTCTTCGTCGAACGTCGCTAGATTCGGTATGCCGTTTGTCTTGCAGGCGGCTATGGTTGTGCAATCAGTGAAGCTGAGGTGCGGTTTCTGCTGGTCCTTGAAGATCTTCCATGCTTGCTGGAAGGTCTGTTCGTCGATTCGCAGAAGAACATTGGCTTCTAGAAGTCTGTCGCCTGACTCAGCTATTCTGGTGAGATCCTTGGTCTTGATTGTCATGACTGTTATGGTTTCATCGAATATGTAGTCTGTGATGGCAGGGGTTCCATACTTTTCTTTTACTATATCTTCCACGATTTTGAGCGCCTTGTTATGGTTCTGGTCGACTTTGTTTGAGTAGGCGATTATCAGGGTGGAATCGAGGAGTATCAAGGCTTTTCCTCATAGAGGATCTTGTCTATCTTGGTGCTGGTTCGCTCGGTGCCTTCGCCCCAGTTGAAAGGCTTCACGTCAAGAAGGCTTGCCCTGCGTTTCGTGGGCCTTTGTCTCATCCATGTTTCCATTGCCTGCGCAACCGCCTGGCCAACCTTCATGCCTTCCTCTATCGCTTTTGCCTTGAACCTTCTGAAGACTGACTCGTCGAGTCCCCTTATGGTGACATTCATACTAATCACCAGTAGCATACTTGTTTGACAAGTACTTAATGTTGTCAGGAGATCTCGGATTTGGAGGGGATTAGAAGAAGACCAGAAGAAGCGCGCGCTGTAAGTGAGAACGGGAAAGGGTGCGTGCAAGAACTACACTCTATCCTTTTTGAATCGCTGCGAAAGAAAACTCACTCGCTTCCCGGACAATACTGTCGAAAACGAATATCTCAATTTCCCTAAGAGAAGGGGGAGTTTAGGTCTCTTGAGAGGGGACCTTTTACTTTCTTCTGCGCCGTAGTATGACGAGAGACGCTGCTAGCGAGAATGCTAGGACTGCTACTGTAGATAGGGAGAACTCTGGGATGGGTACGTTCGCACGCTCTAGTGGTACGTTCCTGAATCCGAGGCCTCCGTCAGTGACGAAGACTGGGACCTTCGGGCTTACGTATCCACCGTGCGTTATGGTCATGCTGAGCTGTCCGCTCGGCAGATATGCGAAGTATCGTCCGTCAAGGGTTGGCACACGCTCGACGACTTTGCCGTCGGCTCCGGTGAACACGACTCCGGCCCAGGATGTTGGCCGCCAGTCGTCACACCATGTGTACCCTACCACTTGGCCAGCCGTGCTTCCTCGCAGGTCAAGCTCGAAGTACAGTGAGGCTTCTCCACCGAGGTGCATGCCTGGGATTGTTATCGGGAAGTTGAGTGCCCAGGGTCCTAGGTGGTTCTCAGGTATGTACTTCGGCGACTCTCCGTAGAGTGCTCCTGTGGCCATTGGGAAGAATGACTTCCAGTTGTACCATGGGACAACATCCACTTCGAGTCGATACGCACCATTGTAGTTAGGTGCGGCATCTATGCCGTACGGTGCTGTGACTTTCGAGCTGCCGTATCCCGTCCATGCCAGATCGAAAGCTGGGTCTGTTGAGGCGTCGTACCACCAGTATCGTAGATCTGGTGTACCGCAGATGCTGAACTGAAGCGTTGTGGTTACTTTCGGCACGTAGTTGAGCTCCTTGTCGTTGATGGGGCTCGTCGCGTGAGTGTATGCAGTTTTCACGGTGAAGTCGGTCTGCTGTGATGTTATGCCTGTGGACTTGTCGTAGTTCAGGTATCCGTGCCATGGGTCAGACGTCAAGTATTCGCCGACGAGCGTGTTCTTGTCGTCGAAGACTCTGACTCTCATCGATGCGTTCCAGTGGAAGTCCTCATAGATCGATTCATGCTTGAACTTCATCGTCACTGGAATCTGGGCTCCTTCAGTCAGCTTGATCAGAATATTCGACAGCGCGCCTCGTGTGGCGTAGACCTGAACGGGCTTCTTCTGAACGTAGCCGTACGCGAAGGCTTTCAGCTCGTAGAGTCCCGTGTCCCAGAAGTAGTTGCCGACTATGTGCGTGTCGTCGGCCCAATCCGTGATGTTGAGGGCGACTGGCTTGTATGACTTCTCGGTCCATGTCCACATGAGGCCGACCAGTTTGCCGTCTTTGTAGACTCCGACGTATACGACGTCGTTGTCATACTTCCATTTCTGGTCGACGGTTGGGTGCTCCCAGTCTTTGGCGAATATGGTCACGTTGAAGCGGACTCCTCTGTAGACGTGGTTGCTCACTTCGATTGTGGTTCCGCATAAGCCCAGTGATACCCAGAACTCGCTCGGGTCCTGGATGAAGCCTACAACAACGTCGTGCACCTTGTAGTCACCAGCAGGGAAGCCGTAGCTTCTTCCGTCGTAGCCACCCTGGTCTCGGCCCCTGAGAGTCACAGTTGCCGGCCCTGTGCTAAAGTACTTGCTTTCGGAGTATGGCCAATAAAATCCTGCTGCGTCAACTACGTAGACGTTGACCTCCGTGGACCCCCATTTGTGGTGTGGGCTCTTTGGAAGCGTTGTTAGCTCTGTGAGTGTTCCTGGGACATCGTGGAAGTGTATCGTCTTCACGATGATGCTGCCTCTCCTCAAGTCGAATGGAACATTGATGTCTCCGGGGAACTCCGATGGAGCTATCACGAATGTAGCGTGTTCAAAGGTTACTCCGTCAGGCTGGGTCTGCACGTATTGCAGAGTCCAGGCTCTGGTGTAGTATTGGCCAGCTGGCAGACCGTTGACCCATGTTGCGTTGTACTCTGGAACCATTCCAGACCAGTCGCTTGGCGCACCGTACTTGCCCTGATCACCGAACTTCCATGTGAAGTAGGTGAGAGAGGAAGAGGTGAGCCAGCTCTGCTTGGGTCCAACACCCATCGGGTCGTGGCCTATCTTGGCGTTCGCACTGTCGTAGCCTACCTCAGTGTAGCCCTTCCCTAAGTACGGGAAGTACCATGGGAACTGGATTGTGGCAGTGTCGCCGTAGCTGGGCGTGCAATACTTCCCAGCATAGCCTGCAGTCGTGCTCCACATCTGGTTGATCACGTACGTGGGCTCGCCTAGGGTCTTCGGGTTTCCCCAAGGCGACCAGGTGACTGGCATCTTCGCTGTCTTTGTGATACTGGTTTCGTATGCTTTGGTTATGTCTTCTGCCAACGCCGTGAACCTGTTCGATGGCTTGATAGCTGCAACTTCCGTTGCCGTCGTCTTGGTCGCCGCATAGATCTCTATCTTCACGCCTTGGGCCGCGCCCCATTGGACCTCTCCTTCACCACACTTTGAGTACACAGTGCCATGGACCACAGCTCCAGGGATCAAATACCCATCGATGTGATAGGATTGACCCTTCTGGATCTTTACTCCGCTAGCGATCTTCATCTCAGGGTAGCCTGCGCATGAGGCATAGATATCGTACGTACCAGGTGCCACTCCTTCAACCTCGTAGTGACCCTTCGCAGTCTGGTTGAAGTATCCTCTAGCCTCCACAGGCTTGCCTAGCGACTTCCCGGTGTACGGGTCGTCAGCTATGCCTACAGCTCTGACTCTACCTGACAAGGTTACGTTCTGGCCGTAGAGCGTGGTGTTCCAGCCACCGAACTTGATGAAGCCCGTGATGATGGCAGGATCAACCTCGCCTTTCACCGCCAGAACCGGCCAGTTCCGAATGTCCATGAACTCGAAGTACTGCGAGCCGTCAATCCAGTATTGGGAGGCTCCGTACGCGGTGTTCACGGTCATGTTCGGAGTCTTGAATCCTACCTTGAAGAAGTAGCGTCCAGAGACCGCTGGCGCGACCACATCGTTCAGGGCCAGATAGTACCACTCGCCCGCATCGGTGAAGTTCATGCAACGTGGATAGTAGAAGATATGATCAGTCTGAGCGGGATCCTTCTGAATGTTGTTGAAATAGTAACCTCGGTCTGCATGGACCCTGACACAGGTCCAACCAGGCGCATACATGCTGGTCCAGTAGTCGATGTAGCCGTCTCCTTTGCTGTAAATGTCTCTGTCCAGTTCGCCTCTCTTCACTTGGATTGCATCGTAGTTATTCGTCCACGACGCCACTACTTTCTTGGCTGCGATTCCCGTGAACTCTGGTGGAATCCAGAGCCACATCTCCGTGTAGTTGCCGTAGAAGCCACCCGTCGCGTTGAAGGCGAATACCAGATCACCGCGCGAGTTTGGCTTACTATCAGGGCCCAGTTCGATCGGCAATCCTTCAACGGTCGGGTTGCCCCACCAGGTCGTGGCGAAGGCTGTACCCGGCTTGATCGTGTTCGCCAATATCGCTCCGAAGGGCGCGTAGTTCTTCGCGTCTAGCTGGTACCATCCCGGCGGATAGTAACCCGTACTGTAAGGACCAGAGAGCCCAGTGTAACCTGTGCCCTTTGTTCCTGGGTTTCCTCCGGGGTACGGTGATTGGTAGCCTGGATACTCAGGCTTTGAAAGGCCAGTGAGAGCTGAAGTATAGCCCACACCCGGCCAGACATATCCAACCACGCCAGTCACGTGTGGGTCAAAGTCGTTGGCGTGGAAATCGTATGTTGGCGTCAGTACACCCAAGGTGAAGTGGGCGGAGACTGGAACAGAAACAATGCCTAAAGCAAATAGCATTACTATGAAAGCAGCGTCTATTCTCTTATTCACGTCGCTACTCTTCTCCTATACCACCTTCGCTGTTGTTATGCAGTAAAGGTAGTTCAATGCCTTCCTTATGACATATTCCTAGCTACGGCGATGGTGGCTTTTCTGGATCCATGTTTCTGTCTGATTCTTTCCTAGAAGGCTTCATCTTGGGGGCGTGCTGTCTAGCGCGCGCTTACGAGACCATGTCTTTGCCATAATACGAGACGTTCTCGGTGAAACCACTGAGGAAGTCATGCAACGCTATCTCGAGTCAATCTAGTTTGAGAATATTGAAGAAGTCCACGTCAGACTATGTGCTATGTGGGGGCAATGGGGGGCAGAGCTTCTCGAAAGAATCATCATCAAGGAGTTATTTCGAAGGCTGAGTGTGCCCTATGAAGAAAAGGAACCGTTCGAGTTCGAGACATGTTATGCCCACGTGAAAAGCGTGCGCTCACAATGGCGAGTATCCAAGCTGGGACTTTAGATCCATGAAATCGTCTGCACTAATCGTGTTGTCGCTTGCTAGTATTCCTATCAGTTGCATCAAAACCCTTCTCGCCGTATCATCTCTCGCAGAGTCCATCATAATACACAACGACCCAATCAGACAACAGCTAGAATTACTCAAAAACCTTTGCGCCACAACAGACTCAGGATGCCTTCGATTCTGGAGTCTAACTGAGGCTGATTAGCGCGCGCATGAACCAGAAGAACTTGCGAACGTCGTCTTTTGTCAGCTTCGTTTTCGATAGAATAAGCTCAGGATGCTTCGAATCTAACTCCTTTTCAAGCTTACGAATACGTTCAGACATAGCTGATTCCTCATATCTTCTAGTTCCGTTTTTCTATGTCAGTTGAACCTGTTTTCTCCGTCTTTTCCCACGATTGGGGTATCCTGAGAAGAAAGCAAAGTGTGGTGTAGAAGGCGATAACCATCTGAAGTCCCCAGTAGACTATCAATGGAGGCGTCCAGAGAAGGTTCCTCCAACGTTTCGTTTCACATTGATAGAGCAGTGCAGCCCCGCAAACGATGAATGTTGTCAATGTCAATAGTCCTGTCGCAGCAGAGACGGTCATGAGTTGCCATCCAACATGGAGGTTGTGAGAAACAAGGTCGTAGATTCCTATGGTGTTTGTGAGGAAGCAGATGCCAACTATCACGGGTCCCATTAAAGTGGCTTCAACATCAAGGCCAATCCGGGAACCTTGAGTCAGCAGGCTGGCATACTTCACGAGTGTCTCCATGTATCCTCTAGACCATCGTCTTCTCTGTTTGATCACTTGGCGGAGGGAGCTTGCGTTCTCTTGCCACGATCGTATCTCAGGAGCGTAGTGAATTCTGTGATTTCTCGTGATCAGTCTTGCTGCGAGCTCCACATCTTCCGTGAGAGACTTTTCCTCCCATCCTCCGCATTCAAGAAGGACACTGCGTTTTATGAAGCTGCAGCTCCCTGTTAACGGTACGAAAAGCTTTAGTGAGGTTTTTCCTGTCAGATAGGTCTTGAACCAGCTGTCCTGGTTGTATGCCTCAAGTCTAGTGAGAAGGTTCTCCTGCAGGTTGATTGGACAGGTTTGGCCCTGAACTGCCGCTGCCCCACTGTTTTCAAAGGCTGTTGCCGCGCGCAGCAATATGTCTTTCTCAGGTATGTTATCTGCGTCTAGAATGGTGATGATGTCTCCTTTTGCCCTGCGTAGTCCGTAGTTGAGCGCGGCAGGTTTGTTTTCTGAAAGATCCCTGTGGTGAAATTCGATCAAGGAAGGATATCTTTGAGCGTAGGATTCACAAATCGCACATGTTTGGTCATCAGATCCATCTTCAACAACGATGATCTGTGTCTTGTCTTTGGGATAGTCGAGTTTCAAAAGGGCGTCAAGGAGGCGTCCGATAACCTTCTCCTCACTCTTCGCCGCTATGATCACAGAAAAAGAAGGAAGATCTCCTTGCGAAGCCTTTTTTTCACTCAATTCGTGACTGTGGATGACTGCTAGACCTTTCACTAGAATGGGGAGGTTGTACATGGTCCAAAGGAGAAGCAAGCTTAGCAAGAGTAAGAACGATAGTTCTACGATTCCCAAAGGTATCAGATCTATGTACTATTCCTCACGTATATTGGTGTAGTGAATGCCAAGCAATCCTTAAACCGTGACATTTGTCGTTCCTAGAAAAGGAAGGGCCTTGGTGTGGAGTCGTCCGATCTCGGTAGAGTTGCATGCCGCCCTACTCAAGGTGTTATGGAGTGACCAGAGGCTTGCAGAGGAGCAGAGGGAAAAGAAAGGAGACTGATTCCGACAGGCTCTTTCGACTGATCTCTGAAAACAAGGGATTGAGTGTTGAAGAGATATCTGAGAAGCTGGGTTGGACTAGCAGTAAGACCAACCGCATGCTCGGCGTCTTGGATAGAAAGGGGCGTATAGCCAAACGAGTTTTTCCGGTAGCTCAGCCAAGAATCGTAGCGAAGCCCCTTTCTCACATAGGAGTCCTACTGGTGCTCGCAACCATGGTTGCCGGGATAGGTCTCAACGCACTCTGGTATAGTCAAATATCCCAACCCATCTCGACGATAAGCTTGCCAAGTGTTCGAAGCGCAACTACCTCGGTGTTCACATCTACGGATTCATTTGGCTGGCGAAGATACGCCGAGATCGCATGGAGATATTACAGTCCTGGTGTAGGCGTCAACCCTACGACGGGAATCCACAGGGCAAAGCTAGATTGGGATGCAATAACTGACTGGAACACAGCTTCCTACATAATCGCGACAATAGAGGCTCATCGACTTGGGTTGATTGAGAGCAATGGTACTTGGGGCTTCAAAGACAGAATAGGCAAGATTCTTCGATATCTCTTGACACGTGAGTTGACTGTTAATCTTGGTGTTGGGAACTGGCCGTATTGGGCGTATTACTGGGATGGCCGGCCGTACTACAATCCCGTGTATCTTTACACTGATGTTTCAGATTCCGGTCGACTGCTGTATGCTTTGGATATTCTCCGAAACCATGATCCTGGCTTTACAGAACAAGTGCAGCAGGTCTATCAGAGATGCAAAACTGCATACGACGCTATGTCGACAATCATAGATCGACATGCAAACTACTACGGAGTTCTGGAGGCTGTCGGCTTCAGTGCCTTTGGCTACGACAAGTCGAAGATCACAAACGTTTTCGAGAATTGGCAAGGACAGTTCAAAAACGTAGAGGGACAGATGCTTCCACAAACAGGGACGGTTACTGAACCAACACTTCACGGAGTCCTCGAGCTTGGGCTGGGTGGCAAGTTCTTCGAGTACACTAGACGGATCTATGAGGCGCAGAAGGCTCGATGGGAGAGGACTGGGCAGCTCTCAGGTTGGAGCGAAGGCTGCCATCCCGTGCATGAGTTCGTCTACGAGTGCATCCTCATGGAGAACGGGGAGAAATGGATCATTGCGAAACATGACGGTACCAGGGTAAACATTGATCCTTTGATGTACACGAAGGTCGCATTTGCGTATCTTGCGATATTTGGCGAGAATCCGTACACTACTTCGTTGTTCAATGCGGCTAGCAAACTCTCCCATATTAGGTATGGTTTTGGTGAAGCAACGTTTGAGAATGGTGAATCAGCGATCTCCCTATGGGGCTCGAACCTCGAAGGGTTCTACGCCGATAGCACGAATCAGATCATACTTGCGGCGGCAAGATATGCTTTGAAAGGTTCAGCTTAGCAATTGGCGCGTCTCTAACCCGCGGGAGTAGTTGCATGATTGCAGCGCTATTTTTTTTTCGGGTGGTGTCCAAGACATTGGGTGACAAGAAACGGATTTCATTGTCGTTTTTTGAGCGTCATTTTTCGAATTTGTTCTTTTGGCATGACAATTTTGTCGAATCCAGTCTTCTTTCTGCTGATTACTCCGGCGTTTTCGAGTCTGCTTAGTATTCGGCTGAGTTTGTACTCTGGAATTTCGAGTTGTTCGGCCATTGCCTTCTGATTAATGGCTTCTTCTTGGAGTAGGCTTTGGATCTCTATGGCTCGGGCCTCCGTATTCTTTGGGGAGAGTCTGGATAGTTCCTGATCCATGTCCTCTTCGAGCTGCTTCTTGGTTACGGCTTTCTCGATCACGTCAATATCGATCACGTTGCTTTTGTCGTCGGATTGTCTGCACCAGTGTATGGTGAGTTTGATGTATTGGAGGAATAGCGCGCGCGGCTTCCCAAAGCGATGTGTTCCTGGGTATGAGAGACAGGAAGGATCAGGTTGGCGCAGATGCTTATGCTACGTTGGAAGAAAGATAATATCTATCTTCTCCCCTTATGAGCGCGCGTTAGTTCAGGTCTACGCGCGTAAGGGATGTGGAGATAATGCCGGGCTACAGTCTCGAGGATTGGAGCCTTGTCCTGTTGAATATTGTTCTGTTCGGTCTATTTCTGCTGGTTATTCCTTTCCGAAGGAAAGGAGGACGTTACTCGGGCAGCGCCTACCTGGCTTTCATCGTTGCGCTGTTTACAGAGATGTATGGTTTCCCGCTGACAATCTATGTTCTTGCCTGGTTGTTTGGCTACCGAAACCCGGACTCATCTCACCTCTTGAAGGAGATGGTGGGAACTCAGGTATTCTGGGGGATAGTCCATCCCGCGTCAGACTCCTTGGTTCTCTTGTCAGCAATCCTCATTGCTCTAGGTTGGTGGAAGATCTACAATGCGAAGGAGAAGTTTGTGACGAACGGTATCTACGCGATGGTTCGCCACCCCCAATACCTCGGCTTTCTTCTTCTCACTGCAGCCATGCTGATCCATTGGATCACACTTCCCACCCTTCTGATGTATCCTATACTCTCAGTCCTGTACTATCGTTTGGCGAGGGACGAGGAGAAAGATATGCAGAAGAAATTCGGAGATGAGTATCTTGAGTATGAGCGAAGAGTGCCGATGCTCGTTCCCAACTTCACAAATGCAGCATCAGCGACCATGCTGATTCTGATCCTGGCACCTTCTCTATTTGGAGGCGCTGGCGGCACTCTGGTTGGGTTCGCATTTGGAGCAGTGGCGGGGCTGCACGCTTTGCTTAGACGGATTTCTCGTGGGGTCAGAGAACATGAGTAGGTGTCTCAGAAAAGATCAGATCATACGATCCATTTCAATTCACGAGCGCCACTTCGGATGGGTCAACTACTCAACTTGGATGCTGTTCTACAGGAAGGGTACATGAGTATGGGTGGCATGAGCGGGGTTGGCATGCGCGTTGTGCTTCGCTATTCTCTGGTTCTCCTGGTTCTCATCGCATTGATTAGCGTAGGCCTCTATGGCAATAGAGGTGTTCCGAATTTTCGACAGCTTGCCATTGAAAAAGTCCAAGTCTTGCTTTCTCTCCCCAGATCTGTTCTTGCTTTTTCGCCATTAAACATGGCTATTCTCTGTGTGACTGTTCTACTCGTAATCACAAGTATTGCTGATAGAAAGAAGAGACACTCATCGAAGCGCGCGTAAACGTCGATTCCGCGCAGATGCACATTCATGTGCAGCGGTAGCAATGTGTTCTACGAAGAGTCTGGCGAATGAACTCTTCTGAGCCATATCGCTCGCCAAAAGCAGAAACAGGATTTGGCGCATCCTCCATGAAATTGGCCATCACAAATCACCCCTTCCAAGAGAACAGTAGGACTCCTTATTGTCCTAAGTTCCCCAGTCGCCTCCAAGATTATCTTGTCAAGTCTCTTGTACACCCTGAATCTCTTGCCACAGAACTTCTGCATCTCGCGAGTGAAACTCAGACCTCTATGCTTTCCTTCATCATCAAGAGTTGAGGAGATCTCCCTTGTTGAACGCACCTCCACCCAATCCCCCGGTTGCAGATCCAATGCTACACAGTCCTTCACAGGCTCACACGATCTCCTGTCTTTCAAGGCACCTCTCCTCAGCTTTCTGGAGGAAAGGATTCTTGATGCGAAAACAGTCGGACCTGGAAAAGTGAGAAGCCACATGGATCTTCGGAGTTGCCACAAGCGCCGACGGAAGAGCAAAGCCGAACGTCTATCCGGAGAAGTAGCCTTGAGCATATCAAAGTGGTAGTATTGACAAGGTTCTCTTTTCCCGCTCAATTCTCCCACTTCTTGTGAAGTTCCGGCATCGCGGCTTGAATAGCCTTGTCGAGACCGGTTTCAAGTCTCACGCTTGATGAGAAGTCGCCTCCTTTCTTTAGATGGGTGATCCACTGTTCGCTGGTTGATCTCAAGCCTATGTTTACCGCATAGTCCACTATACACGGGTATTGATCTTTGATGATCGCTACGTTCTTCAGAAGGTTGAGTTTTCTGATCATCAAGGGGAGCCCTGTCTCCCTGATTGTCTTCCTCTTTCTTGCTGAGATCCAATTGACCTGTTGATTCCTTTCTTTCTCATTCATTTCGTCGTTGGCGGGAATTGTTTTTCCCAGCGACTGAAGGTCTTCAACCTGTTTTCTTGAGGCTGATATTTTCTCGGTCAATTGAGCAACTGCTGTGGGGTGTTGCGAGAGATCGAACGTCCCTGTGAGTCTTCTATAAGTCATCATGGCTTCCAGTTGAGCGAGGCCGAGATAGACGTCTCGCGGACGCCATATGGCAACCGGAGGAAATTCTATGCCTAGACTCCTCGCAACATACTGAGCCTTGCGCAGATACTCCTTGCCTCCTACTCCTCCGATATAGCCGCAGACTCCAAGACCGGGGAAGAAGACAAGAGGCATAGAAATGGCTCTGGCCGATATTCTCTCCATTATCGTCGAGACGCTAGGCGTGTCCATGGTGCAGAAGTCAATACGATGCGTCCTTCCACAGCCCAGACACTGTCCTTCACCCAGCAATGATTGACCTTCCTGCTTAGCCTTCAGCCTGGCTTTGCTCCCGCAATCACAGTGATACCAGAAAGGAATGAAGTCATGCTCTGATTTGTCGCAGTCCCTAGCACAGACTCCGCTCTCTGCCTCTCTGAGCCTTTGTGAGTACTCCTGAAAGTGCGACAATAGAAAGCAGAACTCCTTGCTTAGTATCTGTTGGCATTCCGAGAATCTGGCGAAAAGAGTATGATAGCCCCAGATCGCATTTGTGATCATGGACATTAAAAAGGCATTGAAATCGGAATAAGTACGCGCCTTTGTATATGCGTCCCTGACCGTTAGCCAAAAGTCCTCAAAGTTACCAAAGATCAGATCACTGTCAACGCCAATCTCAATTCCAAGAGATCTGGACATGTCCCTAATGGAGTTAAACTTGCTGTGAAGCCATTGCTCGATCTCCTTTCTCCAACCATCCAAGGTTCCCTTTGGAAGCATCACCTTGTTCAGAAGCGCGCGCGTTTTGGGTATCCCTAAGCCGAGTGTGAGTGAGCCCGCTCTTCTCTCAACATCTGGAAGCTGCGCTGACCTAACCCATCGGTCATCACAGAAGTCTTGATCAGCGATGCCGAAGAGCATAACCACTGGCGTATCCAAGATCCCACTAAGACGATTTTCGAGAACTTGACCTAAGGCTCCTTTGCGAAGAACTCCACTGTACGCAAAGAGATTCGGCTGGTGAGCGGCCATGAGAAGAACACAGGAACTGTCCTGCAGCTTCTCAATAGATTGCTGTACTCCATCCGTCAACGTTCCTGATTCTTCATGAAACCTAAGAATGCATCTAGATAGTTCGATCCTGTTGTGATGAACGTCCGAGTTGTCTCTTTTGCATCTGCACTTGTGATGGAACCGGACGCAGGCCCCAATGAGATCATTCATATTCTCATATGAAGAGAGTGAGCCTTTCTCTTTGCTGAGAAGATTCATTTCTGTCCCACGGAAATCGACTACATGCTTGTGGATTCTTCATTAATTTCCATGAGTAACTTGCCTACTTCAAACGCCTCCGATAATGCGATTCCTGCCTGGAACCCTCTGTAGCGTGCAAGCCCTTCAATGGCATTGGAGATGACCGGAAGTTTCTCTGCTTGATCATTAGCAGATTGATCCCTCGAGGAATATAAGTAAATTTTCGAGGTTCGTGGACCAAATGCATCAAGCGCTTTCAACTTGATGTCAAAGGTTGACGTTACGTCAACAAAAACCTGCGGGCAGAAGTCACGTAGAGCTGTTGGAGATTCATAGAGCAAAACTGATTTGACGTTTCTTGCAGCAGACATGGTTGCGAGGCCAGCATTCCTGTGGTCTTGATGACGATCCTTGGGGGAGTGACCAAAGACAAGCTCTGAGCTTGTCTGATCTACGATCCTCTCGATCGCTCTAATGGAGTCTATCCCGTCGTGTATCTCTGTATCCTTCAGATCTCCGAAATACAGTTGATCCACCCCCAGTATGCTTGCTGACAGAGAACATTCCTGTTCTCGAGTTCTGGGATCTCCAGAAGCTTCGCCTTTACTCAGTACGAGAATGCTAACTTCATGCTTTCTGTTCTTTAGGAGGGCCAGGGTAGCTCCACATCCGAGCTCCACATCATCCGGGTGAGCACCGATTGCCAGCACTTTCAAGGATTCTAGCCTCATCAGAGCCTTCGCTGCGAGCAGCTTGGATTGACATTGTCTACGCCCGATAAATTCATATCTGTCATCGGCGGCGTACAATCGTCGCGAAAGACAGAATTTCAAGTAGACGTCTATGTCTGTTGGCTGTTCTGTGCACGGTGACCCATTCTCACATTAGGCGCGGCATCAGTTCAAGAGCGCGCAGCCTTGTCCCATTATTCGGTGGCTTGATATGATTGCGTTCACATTCCGAGCTGAGAAGTTGAGCTGGAATGGCTCGATTGCACTCTCCTCTACGTGGAAAGGGGTGGAAACAGCCTTGGCTGGCTGAAAGATGCCACCTAGGTCACGCGGGTTCCTGCCTACCGGAATTCACGGAAAAAAGCGAATATCGGGACAGCGCGCGCGCTTTTCAGGCTTAACAGAGACACAGCGACCAAAACTTCCACCCAATCAATCTTGAAGGAGTGACCTTGAACCCTATCTAGGGAGAGGAGAGAGAAGAAAATGATCAGGTCTCATCGGCGATCGCGCTGCATCCGGATGTTTCAGGAGAAAACGTGAGCTAGATGAAGAATTAGCGCGCTAGACCGTTCTGCATCTCTCAAGAACAAGTATAGCCTTCCTGTGAGAACCCAGATAATTTTGAGGCCGCTCGTTTCGTCGTTTTACGCGAAATTGCGCATAAGTCTATTCTCTGGAGAACAGGTTTCACTGAATCTGTGACGGAATTGACAGGACAGAGTATCGTTCTGTCTACGGGCGCGCTAATAGAGATTGGCATGGTTGACTGCTTTGGATGTAATCCATTCAGCTCTGTCGTATAATGCTTGGGCACTTGTATTATTGCTCTTGATACCTTCGTTCGCAGTCAGTGTCTATGGACCGTCTTCGGGAAGCACGGTTTCAAGAGAAAGTGTCGTCTCGCGGAGCGTGACATCCACCACGAGTAGCACATTAACACACCCCATAGCCCAACCACAATCGACACCACGTTTTCGCAATGGTACCTGGAGTAGGCAACACGGTATCGCAGGAACCCCTCCTAACAATTGGTGGCTGATTGACTACTGGAATGCGTGGAATTATTTCGGCTCCTTCACAGCAGTAGCCAATACCATTACTGGTCTTTCCTTTGATGATGACATATTGATCCTGCCGATGAATTTGGCGTATGGTTCTGCTGCAAGCTTTCAATGGTTCCAGTTTGACATAGACTTTGGTGGTGATGGTAGTATCTGGTGGGGTATTTGGAATGTTGACGGTCCTGCAGAATCTGATTCAGATTATCATCCTAACACAATTGACCTTCCGTACGTAGTTGGTCATTCTTACCGCTACCAAGGCTCTTTGGTCAGTGGCAAATTTCGTTTCCAAATATGGGACTACTCAGCTGGCACCACTTGGCAGATGCTTTTCGATATCCCAAGTACCTCGCAGTTCTACGATTCTTCCTACTTTTCACCAGCTAGTGCCGTGCAAGGATACACTACGTCTTTAACCGTGGATAACGTCCCCTATTTCCAGTTCACCGTAGGGTATGGAATGACTTCGTTCATTTTTGGCCAATTCGGATCTGGCATACCTAACGGACTTGCAATTAATCAGGAAGACTTGGGCGACACACCTCGTACCTGGCATTGGGAGCTGATCGGCCCATCCCATACTCGTGATTTCAGGGTCTACTCTCTACCTATGTCTTATCTCGGTCAGGAGCCCGAATCTGTCAAGCTGAATGATTTGCATGCTGAGATAAGAGCCGATTATGTCTACCGAGGACAAAATCGATCCACGACGCTCAATACCCATTTCGACTTAGCTGCCGACATTAATTCGTCCATCATTTTCACAGTCGCGTTTGCGCCTTCCGGCTGGTCATTCGGAAACAAGTGGGATCACTATAACTACTTGCAACATGATGCAATGACCCTTAACATCACAGTCGTATCAGGATTAGAAATCGATGAGGTTGCAGCTTTCTTCAATCCACTACCCATTCAAATCACCATAACATCTAGCCCAACGGGTTCAGGCTTCGTCAGAGCTGACGGTTCTGCGATCACAACGCCGCAAGTATTCACATGGCTCTGCGGTTCGTCGCACACGATAGCGGCGAACTCCGCGGTGGGTGAGGGAACAGATGTTCAGCATGTCTGGGTGTCCTGGAGTGATGGTGGCGCTCAATCACATTCGATCACGGTACCTTGGAACCCCACCACATACACAGCCACCTTCAAGAAACAGTTCATTTTGATTGTCTCAGTGAGTCCGACAGGTGCTGGAGCTCTGTCAGCAGGCACCGGATGGCAGGACGATGGCACAAAGCTTACAGTCACAGCAACGCCGAATAGTGGCTACTCTTTCTATTACTGGAGCCTAGATGGGGTGAACCTGGGAAACAACCCGTCAATCCTCGTTCTCATGAATTCCCCTCACAATTTGACAGCGTTCTTCCGTGCGCGCGCCTCATCCATATCCGTGGCTTCATCGCCTGTATCGATAACGCTAGGTGCCTCTGTTATCCTGTCTGGCGTAATAACTCCCGCGCAACCCCCACCGGAGATACCCTCTGGAACTGCGCTTGTTCTAAGCTATAGTCTGAATGAGTCCTCATGGGCCTCTTTCATCATGACGCAGACTGGCAGTGTGGGCGCATACTCTGTTGTATGGTATCCGCCTTATCCTGGCACATACAAGATCAAGGCTGCTTGGAGCGGTAATCTGGATTACGAAGGCTCTACAAGCTCCAACGCTACTCTAACCGTGACAGGAAGACTACTACGCATGATCCTTCTGATCTCTGGTCCAACCTCAGCGAGCAGAGGTAGCTTGGCGACTTTCGATGTTCTAGTCACCAATCCTGGTTCTTCCTTATCCTCAACGCTGTATTTTGAGGTGACTGGACCAGGAGGCTACAGGTACTTCGATGCGCAACAAGTCACGGTGGGTGCTGGTGGAAGAGGAAGGTTCCAGTCTGTCTGGCAGGTTCCATCAACAATCAGTGCTGGCCAGTACGAAGTCTTTGTCAGTTTGATCCCTCCGAAGCCTACAGCCATAGCCCAAACCCAAATCATCGTAACATGACCCTCACAGTATGTTGAAGAGAGAAAGGATGCATGGAGAATGGGATATGTCAGGTTAGTCCTAGTGCGCGCAGCTGCGCTGATCTGCGCAGAGCCAAGAGCTTGCTTGGTTACCGACCGAAGGTTAGTTTGCAGGTTGGCCTCTTGGAGTATGTCAACTGGTGCAGACTGAAGTCTACTGAGACTGCACCCCAAAGCACGCTCTCATGATTCGCCGCGCGCGCTAAAAGCAATCAGGCCTCATGGGCGATTGCACTGCATACGGGATGCTTCAAGGGAAAACGGGTGCTAGATGAAGAATTTTAGGCCTAGGCTTTTGAAGCCATTGTAATGTTTCAGGTCGAGTGTGTACAGGGCGGCTCCGTTGTTCATGGCTATCGCGGCCATCATGGCGTCTACTCTGCCTACAGTTGTTCCTGTTCTTTCGCCTTCTTGCTCTAGCTTGCTTGAAAGAGCGGCGTCTTTCTTTGTGTAGTCCAGGACCGGTAGCAGCAGAGTTTCCTTTACTGGTGCTGCGAACTTTTGCATGCTGCAGAGAATTTCGTGCAAGTTGATTGCTGTTGTGGTTATGTCTTCTCCTGTTTTGAGTAGTCGTTGAAGGATCTCTTCGCCTTTTGTGGATGTTCTGTCGAATATTTCCACTAGGACATCGGTGTCGAGTATGATCATAGTCTGCGTTCAGCTCTTGAATTGTATATCTGGGAAATCATGTTCTTCTTTTCTTTGAACTCGACGCGGCCTCTGAGCTCTGTCAAAACGTCGAGTGGGTTTCTGTCTTCCACCAGCCTTTCGAATAGCTGGCTGAAGCTCTCGTTTTCCTTCTTGACTTGTAGGAGTTTGTTGTATACCTGTTCTCTTATCGTGATTGTCTTGACCATTGTTTCTCAGCGCTGGTTTTCTATGTTTAAACGTAGACTTAAGCGGTAGTTTGTGAGATTTTGACAGACGCCGTAACCAGATCCTACTTAGCCGAGAGATATGCCCTGAGCACGCGATAGGTTGGCGCGTGTGTTCGTGCATGAGATTAGTTACATGATTGCAGTACTGTTTTTTGGATCAGCATCCTGAAAGTCGGATGGCGTCAGTGCTTCATGGCTTGATGGTTCTGATTAGTTGTCGGGGTTTGGCCCGTCAACTGATCTCACAGCCATCGACTTTGCGGATTACGCTCAGTCTGCGGTTCCACCACCATTGCTTCAACTGGCTGCGCGACTGGCGCGAACCGTACACCTCTTGCTAGAATGTTTCTAGCCGCGTTCACATCTCGATCTACTGTGAGGCCACAGCTGGCGCATTTCATCTGTCGGTTCTCTTCGGACAAACTGTGTCCACATATCGAACACTTCGATGATGTGCCATGCGGTTTCACGTAGATGACTGGTAAGCCTTCCCAACGGGCTTTATACTCGATTTGTCGTTGAAGCTCAGCAAAGCTCCAACTATTCATCTAAATCCCCAAGGAGACCCCGTCCTTCAGGGCGGGGAGGAATTGGAGCGTTTCTTGCCTGTAGAAGATACGTTGGCTGTAGAGGCATGTACAGTCTGCGGGGTTGGCATCTTGCGTGATCCGCTTGTTCTTAAGAGTGAAGGCGTGAAGTGAAACGGTACCGTCCATGTATCCTCCGACACGGGCCAACCGTCCACGCCACATTACCACATCGGCTTTCTTGAATGGTGGAATACTCCATGAACCGCCATACCTTCTTCTGATATCGCCCTTATCAGGTTCAAGCCTGTGGAGTTGGCGCCTGGCGTACTCGAAGCGCTTCCAGACCCAGAACTCCAGTGGATAAGGACTCTCACATCCGACTTCTGCGCATCCAATGGCAATGGCATCCACGGCATGAGTATCCCATGAGAGTTCTCTCTTAACCGGATTCTTTGGCAAGCTGAGTTTACTGCGCCACTCAGCAGTTTGGACACCAGTGTATAGATTGAGGCTACCGAGTCTTCTCAGGTGCTTGTAGAATGCTGCCTTGCCGATCTCGACGGTGCTGAAGTATTTACCCCATCTCTTCTTGTAGTGGTTGAACCGCACGTCTTCCACAGCGAATCTGTCGATCGGGTAGATTTTGCTTTGCTCGTCCACGACTTTGATTCTGAAGTCTACCTTCGCCTTCTGGCTCGGAGCAATCCACCCATCTGGCCTACGCCTGTTATCGAAGCGTTTGGCCCTTCTCGGCGTCTTCCTGTAGCGTCTTGCTCTGCGTATCTGTCGGCGTTGCTCCAGCTTTTCAGCCACCTTCGACGGAAGCACGAGCATACCGCATGTCAGCACTTCTTTCTTGGAGATTACGGCTACCCCATCCCACTTGCTTCCAGTGTCCGCCGCTAAGCAAAGCTGCTGGTCTTTGTTCAGTTCTGACCTCGGCTGAAACTTGAGTCGCAGATAGAATTGGCCGAGCTTATTCCAGCGTTTCTCTGCCAACCCCTTCTTCAAGAGATTGCGTGCCTTCGATGGTCTACATGGCATCAGTGGCTTACCGTTTGTCGAAACGACTGGGACTCTCCCGATTGCGGGCTCCCCAGTCCGAGTTGAGTGACCTTCGACGCTGCATGGAAGGCTTAGGCCCTTTCGACTGGCCGTGCCATTCAGTGGTTCTGACGAAGAGGGCAGAACTAGGTCTCGCATTCTGCCGTTCTTGTAGCCTTCCACGCCGCTAACCCGACTCTGAGAGTCAGGCCGTCTAGTCAAGACTTGCGTCGATACCACCATTCCAAGCCCCGTCCTTCAGGGCGGGGTTCTTGACCCTTTTACCTTTCCGCTTTGCCTTACGATAGTTGCGGAGGATGCCTGTGGCTCGGCTGATCGCACACAACTTGTAGCATGAGGGAACATCATAGCCGTTCAGTTTCTTGTACGCCTTCAAGGACAATGATTTGAGACTCGTCACATTTTCCGCTAGACCAATTTGTATGCAGCCGTTCAGCATCCGGCGAAACTGCTCAAGTAGCCAAAACGTCTCCTCTGATGCTCTATAGTTTTGCCAGATCGCTTTGACTGCTCTCACAAGTCACACCAGTTCGATCCGCGAGTCAACCTACCTCTTAATCATCAATTCTGTCACAAAAATCGGAGAGATGACTGAAACTGATCAAACCCCGACAACTAATCAAAACCGTTTTGACCAATGTGACTCGTTGTTCGCTTGTGTTTAAACGTGAACTTAGTTTGGTGTCTGTCCAATTGTGACAGACAAGTCGCATGAAAACCTAACATTTATACGTAGAACTACGCAGACTAGCGCCAATCCGTGATAGCTCACCTTGACAAAAGGATACCTCGCGCCAGAATGTTTGAGCACCTGTCTGAATCCGAATTTCTCCAACTTGTTGAAGGTTAGACGGATAGGTTTGCGAAACGGTAACTGGCGTAGGCTATCGCTTGTGGATCGGGGGCTGTTTAGATGCGCTTTGTGGGTGACAAAGGTTCAAGGATGCATTGCGAGCTTGAAGTTACTGGTGACGGTTCTGGGCATTGTCTTGAAACTGCTGGAGAATTCTTCGATGCGCATCTGGATGGTGGGAAAGGCGAGGGCTGAAGAGTTGAAGCAACGCTTCGATGCTAGGGGTTTGTTTGGTTGGGCTCCTAGGGTTAGAGTTTGGCTTGAGGAGAGAAACTTTGCTTTCTACTTGGGAATAGGGGAGATCTATGCGGTTTGAGCAATTTTGGAAATTCACTCGCAAGTATGAGAGGGAAGCCTGTTGAATAAGGATCAAGTGATCGGAGCTGTAATAGTAGTCGGTAGCTTACTGGGCATAATTGTCTACGGATGGTTGCTTTACTCTTTCGCAATTGTCGTGCTGCAGTTGACAGCTTTCCTTGCAGCAGCTGCGGTTCTCGTTATCCTCGCGTGGATCGGTTGGACCATGGCAACAACACCGCCACTGGAACCCATCGAACCCGAGCCAGCTGCTCCGGCGAGCAAAGAAGCGTCTTCCTCTGAAGGGCCTTCTGATGAAAGTAAAACCTCATAGATCCGGTATGGAGCAGGATCATAGATGATCGCATTCAACACAGAAGGAATACGTTCCAAAAGATTTGAGTCAGCAAATCTGATCAGTACTAACCGTAAGGTGGTTCGTAGGGTTAAAGATCTTGAGCCGGTTCTTTATGATGCTTCTTCATGCAAAGGTCTAGATTCGGAGTTGCCTGTGTACACAATTCACAGGGACCTATACTCAGACAACGACCAGCGAAGCACTCTTCTGGATAATGGCTTGAGGTATGATGTGACCGAGATGTTTCCTTTGATGCTGGGGGAAGAGTATGCTAAGACGTTTGGGCATGAGCATCTGTCTTGGCAAGGAGCATGGTCTCATCCTGAGATCTTTGAGGTCATTCAGGGTGAGGCGCGTTTCCTCATCCAGACGTACCGAGGCGAAGATGTGGTCAGTGTCTCGGTGGTGGTAGCGCGTGAGGGCGACGTGGTTCTGATTCCGCCAAGCTGCGGCCACAGCATGATCAACGTTTCTTCAGACCGATTGATAGTCGGGAACCTCATTTCAGAAAACTGCGTTCAAACATACCGACGGATGATAGAACGAAGAGGAGGAGCATACTTCTTGGTGAGAGGAAGAAAGCTTGTGGAAAACAGGAACTATCGCTCCCTGCCTGAAGCGCGCATTGTAGGTGCCGAATCCCCTGAATTCGTTGAGAAGGAATCAGGTCTCCTTGCGTCTTTCCGGAGGCGCCCTGAATTGTTCAAGTTTCTAAATGACCAAAATGGCTTACCGAAAGCGCGCGCCACTCTGAGTGACTAGCCACTCTCAGGCCTGCGCGGATCAGTCTGTTAACCCGGTAGTCACAGAGATCTCTCGAAAGGGCGGAGAGCTGTTGATAGCCATAGTCTTGGCTGGAGGGTACGGGACACGACTCCAAGCTCTCTCCAAGAATTTGCCGAAGCCACTTTTGAAGGTGGCGGGGAAACCGATGATTGGTTATGTGTTCGATAAGTTGGCTGAAGTTGAAGATATCGGACACGTAGTAATAAGCACAAATTTAAGATTCGAGCAGCAGTTTAGAGAATGGTTGGAATCAAACGATAACGGTGGAGCTGAGATTATTGCAGACAGATCTAGTTGTGAAGAGGACAAACCAGGTGCAATAGTCTCATTAGCCCAAATAGTCGCAAGGATAAATGATAGCTGCCTGATAATCGCGGGAGATAATCTCTTCACGTCTGACCTTAGGCCGATGATTCGCGCCTTTAAGGACAAATCGTGCGTCACTGTGGCCCTTTATAATGTTGGAAACAGAGAATTGGCAAAACAGTACTCGACGGCGATCATGGATCCTGAAGGCAGAATCGTCGACTTCAGGGAGAAGCCCGATAATCCTGAGACGACACTCATTGGAACCTGCATCTACATACTTCCGCAAAGGACTCTGAGTAGACTGAACGAGTACGTGACCGAGGCTGCTGACCGAGACAATCCTGGCAGATTTATGGCGTGGCTATGCAAGCGCGAGCCCGTGTATGGCCATGTCCTTGATGGCCACTGGTGGGACATAGGGACAGTAGATCAGTATCATGAAGCAAACCAAACGCTCCGACGTGAGACTCGGAGCGGTTCTCCCCTAATTCTTGAGAAGAGTCAACGCTACTAGGTTCCGAACACACTAGTATGGCTCAGGTGGGAAACATGACTGCAGCAATCAAGAAGATCTCTCTTGCAGAACCTGTCCTTGATGACGAATTAAAACAGGCTGCAGTCTACGCATTGGAAAACGACCGATATACCAAGGGAGAGAATGTCGCAAAGTTTGAAGAAGAGTTCGCTAGATATATCGGCGTGAGGCACGCGGTATCCACAAATTCCGGGACCGCTGCCCTACATATCGCGTTCGTCGCCTTAGGATTGAAGCCTGGAGATGAGGTCGTGACTACTCCTCTTTCATTCGTGGCCACTGCGAACTCCGTGATTCACGCAGGAGCGGTGCCCAGATTTGCCGACATTCGATATGAAGATTACAACATTGATCCAGCCATGGTCAGGAAAGTAGTAACGGCCAGGACGAAGGCTTTGTTGCCGGTGCATCTGTTCGGCTTTCCTGCGGATGTCGATGCTCTACGGGAAATCTGCAGTTCAAAAGAGCTTTCGCTTGTTGAAGATGCATGCCAAGCTCACGGAGCCACTTTCAAAGGGAAAAAGGTTGGTGCGCTGGGAGATGTTGGATGTTTCTCGTTCTATCCAAGCAAGAACCTTTGGGTACCTGGAGACGGCGGAATGGCTACTACCAACGATGAAGGTCTTGCTCGGGCAATGGCGAAGTTGGCGGATTGTGGACGAATATCTCACTACGAGCATGATACGATAGGTTACACCTACAGGCTCAGCTCAGTGAATGCCGCAGTCGCTAGGGTTCAGCTTCGAAGGCTCGACGAATGGAACAATAGGAGAAGGGAGTTCGCGGACAGATATCGGGATAGACTTTGCCACATTGATGAAATTGTGCTTCCGTCCAAAGGTGACTCCCAGATTCAGCCAGTATATCATCAATTCGTCATCCTAGCTAAGAATAGGGACGGGCTGAGGGAGTGGCTTGAGCGGTATGGAATACAATGTGGGATTCATTATCCTATTCCAATACATCTGCAACCGGTGTATAGGAAGCTCTTCGGCTATGTTGGTGGAGAATATCCTTTGAGTGAAGAGTTCTCAACGAGGTGTCTGAGCATTCCGATACATCCTTTCCTGAACGTTGAAGATATCAAATACCTATCCGAACAAATAGAAGCGTTTTACAACAAGACAAGTGGATAGCGTCACGTTGCAGACGGTTAGAATAGCTGTTATTGGTGCAGGCTATTGGGGAAACAAGCTTGCCCATGAGTACTCACTCTTGTCCAAATCTAATAACGGTGTCTCACTTAGCTCGATAGCTGACATGTCAAGGGAGACGTTGGACGCGCTCAAGGCCCAGCTCAACAATGACGGGGTAGACTTCTGCTGTGACTATCGACAGATAATGAATGATGATGAAATAGACGCCGTCCACATAGCCCTACCTAATCACCTGCATTATGAGGCCGCTCGCGTGGCACTCGAGTCAGGAAAACATGTGCTCGTCGAAAAACCTATGACGACTTCCTCAAGAGAAGCGCTGAAACTAGCTAACCTCTCAGAGGAGAGAGGTCTCGTTCTTCAAGTCGGGCACATCTTCAGATTCAACAACGCGTTGCGCAAGGTTAGAGAAATGATAAGGGATGATGCTCTAGGCAAGATATTCTACGCGAACCTTGTATGGGCAAGCTACATTGAGCCTCCTAGCGACAGAGATGTTGTCTTCGATCTTGCGCCTCATCCTATCGATGTGCTAAACTACCTTCTCGACGAGTGGCCCACCACTGTGAATGCCGTGGGAGACTCATATATTCGCAAGGAGGCGGGTAGAGAAGAGGTTGCTTTCGTAAGTCTGAAGTTTCCTCAGAGTGTTCTGGCCAATGTATATGTCAGTTGGATTGATGTGGGATCGAAGGAACGAAGCGTGAGGCTTGTAGGCGAGAAAGGATCGCTCAGGTGCGATGCTCTCAACCAAACCATAATCCTGCATACGCGTGAAGAACAAGAGCGGAAGACGGAGGTCCAATCAAACAACACTATTCGCGACATGCAGCTTCACTTCGTTGAAAGGATTCGAGGCAGAGGGCCTCAGCTCAATAGCTCTTTGATCGGGGCGGCTACGGTTCAGGTTCTTGAAGCCATGACTCAATCTATGAAGAGCAGATCCCCCGTCAACTTGAGCTTTCTGTAGGTTCGTGATAAGTTGGTCAGCAGTAGGCAAGTTGGGCTCGTTATTATGGTTGCGAGCTCCCTTGCTATGATAGCGTATGTTGCGGGAGTCGCATACGCCACAACGCTCATCCTTCAGCTGACAGCCTTGGTGGCTGTTCTTGGAGTGTTGGGAGTGTCTACATGGATAGGTTACACGATGTTTACGGAACCTCTTCCCCCTCATGTCAGCGATCCGTCTGAGTTGGATGACCTTCGGCCTGAAACGATCAGTCCCGAGGAAAAGGATCACACAGACCTGAGACATCCGCGATTTTCAGTGATTGTGGATGCGGAGATAGGTGATGGTACAATTGTGAGAGACCATGTTAACCTGTACAGGTGCAAAATTGGAAAGAATTGTAAGATCGAATCGTTCGTCTACATCGAAGAGGGGGTCACGGTTGGGGACAACTGCAAGATCAAACCCCACGTGTATATCCCCAGCGGAGTCATTATCGAAGACGAAGTGTTCTTGGGTCCAAATACAACCTTCACGAACGACAAGTATCCTCGCGTGAAGGGCGACTGGAGGCTTCTCAAAACGATTATCAGACAGGGTGCATCAATAGGGGCTCATTCAGTTATCCTCCCTGGCGTGCAGATAGGGAGAGGAGCCGTAGTTGGTGCCGGCTCCGTGGTGACCACGGATGTCCCAAACCGTGCAACGGTATGCGGGAACCCTGCTAGGTCTCTGAGCAAATGACGATTCAAACAACAGAGTCAAGACTCACCCTCGGATTGCCCAAGATAGGCGTGATCATACCTGTCTATGGTGACGGCGATTCTGTCTGTTGGATTCTCGGTCGTTTCAAGGAGAGCTTGGTGAACACCGTCTGTCTGGTTGTCGATGTTCCCCTGAAACGAGTCATGGACAAGATAAGAGAAGCCGGAAGGCACACTGGGGCCACCGTTCACATTATCAAGAATAGGCACAGGACTGGCGTAGGGTCCTCGCTGAGACAGGGCCTCGCTTACCTCTTGAGCACCGAGCATGACATCGCTGTCATAATGGCCGGTAATGGAAAGGATGACCCGGCCGAGATTGACTATGTCCTCGCGCCTGTTGTTAGAGATGATTCGGACTACGTGCAGGGCTCAAGGTATCTGACGGGTGGAAGGAGGATTAGAATGCCTTTGGTTAGGGTTGTGTTCAACCGACTATATCCGTTCATCTGGACCCTGCTCACTCAAAGGAGATGTAGCGACGTGACGAATGGCTTCCGATGCTACAAACTTGACATTCTGAGAGACCAGAGGATAAAGTTAGATCAGTCTTGGCTGGACGGCTACAGTCTCGAATACTATTTTCACTACAAGGTCTTAACGCTAGGCTACAGAGTGACGGAAGTCCCAGTTTCGAAGATCTACCCGTTTGGTGACAGAGGGGGCTATTCGAAGATTCAGCCGCTCAGAGATTGGTGGCCGATAGTCTCACCACTTATACTTCTTTTCCTAGGAGTAAGGAAATAGCCACCGATGAAGGTGAGCGCGACTGGTTTCACAAGGGATGAAATTGCTGTCTTACGCTGCCTCCTATATCCCTATCAAGTCGAGCTTAGCAGTAGGGCAGAGGGGTCTGACCTGGTAATCTGTGCAGACGACCTGTCGGCCTCTTCGAAACCGATGATCAGAGTGCCAAAACGTCGTGATCCGCGGGGAGGTTATCAAGCGTTGAGAAGTCACGGAAACGGAGTTGTTGACCTTCCGTTTGACTTGGTAGGCTGGTGTTCCGGAAAATTCGAAGCTGCGATGAATCCAAAGGTTGCGCTCATATACAGGTTGATCGTTACGCTGCCTTTTCGATACACTATTTTCCCTTCATCCATACGCAGCACCTTTCTCAGTCTCCATGAACCTGACAAGAGTCTTTCAGATCATCTCGCAATGGAAGTGGCTAGGAAGATCTTGATTGAGGCATTTGATATGATAGGTTTTCATTTGCAGAGAAAGAATCCTCCTTCGCTTCTGATCACCCACGACATTGAAACAGAGAGAGGTCTCCGTAAAGCGCTTTCGCTTAAAGCCATAGAGGATCACTTGGATGTGTGCTCTATGTGGTTTCTGCCTTCCCACGAGTATCCGATACCAAGAGGCATAGCCGAGGAGTTGGCTGATGGTTCATCGATAGGCTCCCATGACATTAGACATGACGGCCGCCTGATACTCATCCAAAGTCACGACCAGTTGGTCCAGAGAACGAGAGCGAGCAAAGTGAAGCTCGAAGAAATATTCCGCAAAGAGGTTACGAGCTTCAGAGCTCCTCTACTTCAGTCCAATCGAAGGATACTCGCCTCACTTGAAAGGGCTGGCTATGGATTCGATTTCTCTTTTCCTTGCTGGGAGCCTGTTCACCCGGTAACTGGAAGAGGGTTCGGGGTCGAGTTGCTTCAGGAGTTTAGGATTGATGGTGTAGTTGAGATCCCATTGACCCTTTTTCAAGATCACCAAGTTCTCAATGTGTTGCGGATGAATACTCGTGAGGCGACTAGGTTCTGGTGTGAACAGGCCAAACTGGTGCGTTCCTTTGGCGGAGATATTGTGCTTCTAGTTCATCCAGATTACTCTTTTTCACTACATTTGGATCGATACAAGGAGTTGCTGCAGTCTCTCTTGGAAATTCAGATGCGCGCGCCTATCTGTTCTTGGGCTTGATCCTGTTGCTTAGAGAGATTGCCTTGAGGAGGCATTTCAAGAGGAGATAGGGGGTGTCCCAATGTTAACGGAACCCAAGCAGATTGAACTTCCTTGTCATGTCGATGAGAGAGGATTTCTCTACCAGATCGTGGGCAACTACGAATTTCCAGAGGTCAAGAGAGTGTACGTTGTCGGCAACTTTGCAAAGGGCGTCATACGCGGATATCACGGACACAACCATGAATGGAAAGCTTACTTTGTTGCAAGAGGAGCTTCAAAGTTCGTCGTAGTCGGGAAAGAGGGCGCGCGCACTATCCAGAGCTATGTGTTAACATTACGAAAGCCATCCGTCCTGATCATTCCGCCCAAGTACTTCCATGGATGGGTATCCTTAGAGGACGATACATTGTTGGTGGGCATCTCAAACAAAACGTTTCAAGAGTCGCTGCAAGATGATTACAGAGAGGATCCGTTCAAGTATGGAAAAGAGGTATGGGATGTGAGGCCGAGATGAAGGTACTTGTAACGGGAGGATACGGCTATCTTGGAACTGCAGTCGTGGGTGAACTTCTGAATGAAGGTCACCAGGTGAGAGTCCTCGATAATATGACCTACGGCACGACTGAGTTGATCAAGGACACAATAGTTGGAGACATAATGGACAGTAGGAGCATCTCAAAGGCTCTCGAAGGAGTTGACGCTGTAGTTCACTTGGCGGCCATAGTGGGTGAAGGCCCCTGTAATCTGAACAAAGAATTGGCGGTGAAAGTGAACTACATGGCAACCCGAAACCTGGCGACCATGTGCGAGGAAAGAGGTATCAAGTTGCTCTTCACATCAACCGCATCAGTTTACGGGATTAACCGTACGAAGGATCCCCTGCACGAGCAATCAGAACTATACCCATTATCAGTGTACGCAGCAACCAAGCTCGCAGCCGAAGATTCCATAAGAACTTGTTGCACGGACTACACGATTTTTCGCTTGGGCACACTGCACGGTATTTCCAGAAGAATGAGATTTGACCTAGCAATAAACCGGTTCATAGCTATGGGAGTTTCCAAAGAAGTCATCACAGTGTTCGGGGGATCACAGCACAGACCATTCATACACTTGCGTGACGTATGCAAATTCTTCAACAAAGCTCTAGACTATGACAAACTTGGTCCGTTCAATCTCGGAGGCACGAATTACAGAATCATTGATATAGCAAACACCATCGCCAATAATCTCAATGCAAAGGTGTCTGTTCTGCAAGAGCTCAAGGATCCACGTGATTATGAGATCGAATCTAGATTGGCAGTGAGCACCTTCAAAGCAGATATCAACAAGACAGTAGAAGATTCAATCAAAGAGATCGTGCCGTTTGTTCAGGCAAACAACTACAAGGATCCAAGGTTTGACAACGAGGCGTGGTTGAGGAAGATTTGGTCGTCCTGATAACGGGAGCTACAGGCATACTAGGAAAGGAATTGATGAGGACATTTCCTGACGCTCTGCACCCAACGCATAGTGAACTGGACATTTGTGACAAGATGAGAGTACACAATTTCATGAGTCAAAACAGGCCCGACGTGCTGATCCACGCTGCCGCTTTGACAGGAGTGAGGGAATGCGAAGAGAATAGACGCCTAGCCTATGAAACGAATGTTGAAGGAACTGCAAACCTTGTCAACGCAGTCTATGAATGTGATGTTGACTGCTACTTCGCATACATATCGACTGCTTGTGTTTTCTATGGAGACGTAGGGGACTATACCGAAGATGACCTTCCGTTTCCAAAGAACTTCTACTCCCTTACAAAGCTTCTAGGGGAATTCGTGGTCAGGCATTCCCAACTTCCCAAGTATATCGTGATAAGGACGAACTTCGCAGCGAGAGAAAGATGGCGTCATCCGAAGGCATTCGCGGATAGATATGGGACCTTTTTGTTTGCGGACGATTTAGCTTCGGCGATCAAATCAGTATTGGATACTGCTCTGACGGGTATCGTGCATGTGTGTGGAGAAGAAAAGATGTCATTGTTGGAACTAGCGAGGATAACTACGCCGGACGTAGCACCTACGACCTTAGCAGAATATGAAGGCCCGCCACTCACGGTGGATATGAGCCTCAGATCTGTCAGAATCGCCCCATTCAAGATCAGAAAGACTATCTAGGGATCTGGATGACAAAGAAGCTAGTCATTTCTCCACATGTGGATGATGAGGTGCTTGGCTGCGGGGGCATCCTCAACAATGACAGTTTCGTCTATTACTGTGGCATTGACGAGAGCAAGGTCGCCGCGGACGAAGGCCATAGGATACCGATAGCTGAACGAGAACAGGAGCTACGGGATGTATCCAAGTTCTTAGGCTTCCAGTACGAGGTCAATTATGAAAGCAAGGTGAATCATTTCACCGTGACAGAGTTTATAGGCAAGCTGGAATCAGTGATTAACCGCTTCAGGCCAGAATATGTTTTTGTCCCTCATCCCGGCTACAACCAAGATCACAAGACCATATTCGACGCTTGCCAGATCGCACTGCGGCCGCACGATAACAACTTCTTCGTCAGGAAGGTTCTCGTCTATGAGGGGGTGCATGACCAGTGGTCATATCGGAACTTCCGGCCGAACTGCTTTGTCGCAATAGACGTAAAAAGGAAGAATCAGGCATATATGCTTCACAAGTCGCAGGTGAGACCTTTCAGAAGCCCTGAGATGATAGAGGCCATTGCTAGGGCGCGTGGGATCGCAGGCAACTGCGGGCATGCTGAAGCTTTCCAGATACTCAGGTGGGTCGAGAACAGTATGCGGTTGTCTGAAGGACTGTGACAACGTTGAGGTCTGGCACTCAGAGGAGGATTTTGGGGCATACTGAACTTGGGCTACCATCTGGCGTGCGGTGGTAGGCGTATTCAGAATGAGAGAGTGGACTGAATGGGAATAAGATCAAACAGAAGGCAAGTCCACGAGACTGTGCGCATTGGAGACGGCACAGAAATAATCGCGGATGAAGTGCACATAGGAAGAATGACAAGAATCGGAGAGAATTGCTGCCTAGTTGGAAGGAAAATCGTTATTGGTGAACAGTGTTTCATCGGGAATAGCGTCAGAACTGAAGGAGGAGGCAGCGGGGTAGGACCTAATTCCAACATTTTTATCGGGAATGAATGCTTGATTTGTGATAGGGTGATACTGAACAACAGTGATGAGATTCATATCGGAAATCACTCTGCACTAGGTGCTGAGACAATAATCTGGACTCATGGGGCATTCTATCCTGCGCTACTTGGAGGAGTTGCAGTTTTCAAGCCCGTGCATGTCGGCGACTATGTGTGGATTCCACCTAGATGCCAGATACTTAGTGGTGTTAAGATAGGGGATCATGTTTGTGTCGGTACAAACTCTGTTATAAGCAAGGACCTTCCTTCGGGTTGTCTCGCGTGGGGTGTCCCCGCTGTGATCTTAAAGGAAAGATACTATCCACGTGTTTTGAGCAACGCAGAGAAAGAGAAGATTCTAGATCAAATCATAAGTGACTATCTTCCGCTAATGTATTACAAAGGGTTCCAGAAGGATATCAAGCGAGATGAACTGAAAGTGGTTTTTGATAACAGGATTACTTTTGACTGTGACAGAATGGAAATACAAGTAAGCTCCGGCAAAGTTGACGAATATTCCGAGGACCTTCGGGACTACCTCAGAAGAAGAGGGATACCCCTCTATTCGGACAGATCCTTTCAATCCGTAATACCCCCGACAATTGGGAAACTTCTGAAAACGAACAAAGATAGAAAAGCTAGACAGAACAGAAGACAATCTGCGGAATAGAGATGGAACCACATGTTCCGCATTTGCATTCTCTTACTTGGGGTGAGGTTCACGGGCGCGTTCAGCTTCAGGACCATTTGATTGAAGGTGGAGAAAACGTTGAAACCGGAATGCGCTGACGATAACGGAAGTACCTTTCCATTAGTCTCAATTTTAGTCGTAAATTGGAACGGAAGAGAGTGTATCGAGACGTGTCTGCACTCGTGCCTTCAGCTGTCGTATCCCCGTTATGAGATAATCGTGCTTGATAATGATTCCGTTGATGGTTCGGCAGAAATTGTGGAGAGCAAGTTTCCGAGCGTGCGGTTGATAAGGAATAGGAAAAACGAGGGTTTTGCCCGAGCATGCAACATAGGCATAAGAGCCGCAAGAGGCACCTATATCTCAATTCTGACATGCGACGCATATGTTGATTCGATGTGGTTATCTCATCTCGTCCGTGAAATGACTGACTCGAGGAAATCCGGAAGCGGCAATACGAGCATCGCTGCAGGGATCGCCTATTTTCATGAACCCAATGATGTCATCTGCGGTGGAGGCGGCTTCATCGATTTGGTAACGGGATGGACTTGGCTACCGGGGGCGTTTGGAAAGTCGGTGCGAGATACAGAGGATGTTGATTTCGTTGGTGGTGGTGCCATGCTCGTTAAGAGAGAACTCTTTGAGAGGATCGGACTATTCGATGAAAATCTCTTTCTTTACACGGAGGACGTGGATCTATGCCTGCGAGCACGTAGAGCAGGTTATGGTCTGAGGGTTGTCCCCGGCGCTAGATGTTGGCACATGGCCCCTATGGAACAGAAGGCATCAATCAGAGCCTACTACCTGGGAGCATGCAGCAGGTTCTATGTTTTCTTTAAGCATTTTCCCTTGAGATATCTGTTCTCGACTATCTTTTTCCAATTGGTGGTGAAGCCTCTTTCTGAAGTTCTGCTTCTGCATCAACCACCAATATACTTGTTGTTGGCAATTCGAGCATTTGGAATGAATATGCTTAGACTGAGAGAGGCCCTTGTTGCAAGAACAGGTCTTGAGAAGCTGGGCAAAACCAAGGCCAGACCGAGATTCAGAGAGTTTCTCACAACGGCGGCAGGTCGTCTCGCAAACACAAGATACTACCGTTGGTGAACTGCTAGTGAGACAAAGTCAACTGGGTTCCAAATGAGGATCGTGGACTTCTCTGTATGCTCTGCGTATCCCCCAATTTCTGGAGGCGGACACAGGATATTCAATATCAATTCACAGCTTGCAGAAAGATGCTCGATCTTTCACTTCTCGCTTATGCCAGCTGAATACGTTTGCGTGAAGAAAACCAAGTTGCTTCAGAATCTGTTGACAGGTGACGATCCTAATATCCCCTTTCGATCCAGAGTAATACAGATCAAGGAAAGATATCTTCAGTTTACATTCGCCAATCCAGTTCTCTTGCTTCTGGGCCGTATGGTGTCAAGACGTGACTTGCCTGAATTTGTTCCCCCGTTAATTGACCCTAGTAGTGTTAGAATAGCTAGACGGGAGATTTTGGAGAGTGACATAGTTCAGGTCGAAACGCCCTGGCCCTTCGACTGGGTATATCAGAACGCCCCGAAACACAAGCCAATCGTCCTGGTGGAACATGACGTGACATCAAGACTGTATGAAGGACGCTGCACTGAGAGCACGATGCGGACGATAAGACAGAAGGAAGAAAGAGCGCTGGAAAAGTCCGATTTGATATTCACCGTGTCGGAAGATGATGCGGATACACTGCGCAGCGAGTATCATGTCGACATGAGCAAGATCGAAATAATCCCTCACGGCGTCAACACATCGAGAATGAGACCTGCTTCCAAGGAGGAGAAAGATATGGCAAAGGCTCGCTTTGGATTCAAGGGCAGAACGATAGTTCTGTTCACTGGATGCGGCCACCTCCCTAATGTTGAGGCAACCAAGACTATTCACGATATCGCCTCGAGGATACATGACGACATTGTTCTATTTGTGATCGCCGGAAGCGTGGGAGAGCACGCGCGTGGAAAATCGAGTCGGAAGATTCACTACACAGGTTATGTAGACAACATTGAGCCATATTTCCAAATGGCCGACATAGCGATCAATCCCGTGTTGTCCGGCGGCGGGACCAATACGAAAATGATAGAGTATCTGGCATATGGTCTACCTGTTGTAACAACGGGATTTGGAGCTAGGGGGCTCAGTCTTCGACATGGTGAAGGCGTCTTGGTCTCGAGCATAGATGGATTTTCTCAGGCGATCGAGGAGCTGATTATGAACTGTGATATGCGGCATCGTATGGGAGAGAAAGGTCGACATATCGCTGAGCGATTCCATGATTGGACTGCAATTGCAGAAAAGGCATTGGCAGCTTATGACAGACTTCTCAGTAGTTGACGACACACGGTCATCACGTAGACAGCAATAGAGTGAATGGGAGCTAAAGGGCTACGTTTTTGGGATTGCAGCTGCGACGTGTCACACGGCACATGGAACATGATAGTTGGAGTGGTGCAGGAGTATGTTCTTGCGCGCGCTAAGATTGAGCCGCTTCACGCTAACCATGTTGGGTTTGCACTCTCTTCTCTATGTCGTAATCGGATTTGACATTCCAATTCTAAGGCAAATTGTTGGTTTCACATACTTTGTCTTCACACCTGGCCTTCTTCTTCTCAAGGTCATAAAGTTGGGAGTAATCAGCAAAACGGACACAATACTGCTGAGTTCAGGCTTAAGCATCTCGCTCCTGATGTTCGTGGGGCTGGCGGTGAACTTCATATTGCCTTTGCTTGGCTTTATGAGACCACTTTCAACTTGGCCTCTTCTGGTTTCCATTAGTGCTATCGCGCTGGGATTGCTGGCTATCAGCCTCGGTAGGGATAAGAGTTCCTCATACCAGAAGACATCTGTACCCAGTGGATTCGCTCAACAGATACTGCTGTTGGCTTTCGTTTCCTTTCTCTCTGTGACGGGTTCCTGGCTAAACAACAGATATTTCCTTCTTATGGCGATCGTCTTGATTGCAGGAATCGTGGCGTCATGCGTTTTCTTTGAAAAGCCATTTCCTGCAAGATCGTATCCGTTTGTCGTTTTCGTGATTGCAGTCTCGCTTATGTTCCACTGGCAATTGGTGTCTCCTCATTTGATGGGCTGGGACGTCTTTCCCGAATACTACGTTTTCAAGTTGACTGAATCGAGATCTCTATGGAACCCAGGAGCCTTCTTTTCAGAGGGGCTTCAGACGACTGACCTGTACAACTATAACTCAATGTTGAGTGTCACGATTCTGCCGACCATGTTTTCGAACCTACTGAAAATAGATGCCGAATGGACGTTCAAAGCTGTGTTTCCTCTGATCTTCTCCCTTGTGCCAGTGGCACTATATCAAGCGTGGAAAGGGCTAACCACGGCACGTGTTGCATTCCTATCCTCCTTCTGCTTCATGATGTTGCCACTGTTCTATGATATGAGTGAGATGAGACGAATGATCGCAGAGCTTTTTCTTGCGTTGATAGTACTTCTGATGGCAAACAGAGAACTAGATTCCAGGAAGAGGCGTACGTTAGTCATGGGGTTCGGAGCGGCTATTGTGGCGTCACACTACTCACTAGGGTATATCCTTATGGCCCTCTATTGTTTTGCATGGATCTGCACAACAGTCATGAGGAAAAAAACTGTTTTGTTTTCGAGAATAGCGAATGTGAATGTCGTTGTGGTCTTTCTGGCCGTAAGCGCTCTCTGGCACATGTATGTTTCTCTCTCTCCGGCGATTACGTTGAGTGGTTTTGTACGAGGTGTTCTTACCTCAGTACATGGGGAGTTTTTCAGCTTGGAGGCTAGAGGAGGGCCTATCTACAGCTTCATCTTCGTAGGAAGCGCGCCATCTTACTTGCACGTTGTTGATAACGTTGTCTCGAAGAGTCTCTACGTTTTCCTTTTCCTAGGAGTGACTGACTATCTCAGACGTCTGATCAAGGATTCTGAAATGGAATCCCAGTGGGAGTACGGACTCATGACTATTGGGAGCATCAGTATTCTGTGCATGAACATACTTCTTCCTTATTTCGGTCCAGGTTTTGTTACAGAGAGATTCTTTCACATTACTCTGTTCTTTCTCGCTCCACTTTTTGTATCTGGCGGTAAGATGTTTTTCGGCCTTGGGCTGAAGCTTATGCGTATTTCGGCAAGAGCTGACGTGCCCGCCAATAAGCAACTTCTGTCTCTTGTATGCATTGCCTTGATAGCCATCTTCCTGTTCAAAGTGGGATTTGTATATGAAATAGCAGGAGATGTTCCGTCGTCAATCTCGCTGAGCGGATATCGAATGAAGATCAGCACCTATAGCGAAGTAAGAGCGATCTGGTACAGTTTCTACATTCCGGAGCAAGATGTCTCCAATGCGAAATGGTTGTCCGCCTTTCAGGATAAGACGTTTAGGATATACGGTGACTTAACCTCACTCTACACCGTGGAGAGCCAGGGTGCGATTTATCCCGGAAGATTCCACTTCCTCTATCCCGAAAGCGCAATAGAGCCGGGAGCGTATATTTACCTACGCAGTTTCAACGTCGAAGGAGTATTCAGGTATATTAATTACAGCGTACAGAGACCCTTCTATGTGAATTTGTCGCAATTCTCACGAGAACTCGGCACTACAAATGTAATATGCGCAAACGGATATGGGTTAGTCCGCCATACAGGGGTCTATGCAAAAGCAAATGTGTCTGTCAATATCATTTCATCTGAAGGCTCTTGTCAACCAGATTTGATTGATATGACTGAAGTTCTACCGATAGCGCACACTCTTTCTTGCAGAAATCTTCGTTCCCAGGGCCACGACTGTAGTCTCATGTTCCACTGTGTTGGCATACTTGGACGTGACCGTGACTAATCAACAGTACTGATTCATGGAATGGTGAGTTCCTTTGAGATTCGCATTAGTCGGGTGTGGAGCTGTGAGTCAAATCCTCTATGTTCCTGCTTGTTACCAAACCGAGGAATGATATGAAAACACTTCTGATTAACCCACCTCAAACATTCTTTCCTGGTTCATTGGAGGCATTTGTGTCGCTTCCGTTAGGAATAATGTATATAGCAGCTGTGCTAGAAACACATGGATATGATGTGGAGATTTTTGACAGCCTTGTCGCGGATTTGAGACTCAAAAACATTGGAGATGCAAAACACTACGGCATGTCTTGGGAGAAGATAAGAGAACAGATAAGGCGGCATAAACCTGACATAGTTGGCATAACCAATCCATCTAGCGCTCAAGTTGATAACGCCATTAGAGTTTCTGAAGTTGCTAAGGATGTAGACCCCAGCATTCTGACGGTTGTCGGGGGCCCCCACACTTCTGTTAGGCCAGCGGAGTTTCTAGAGGATGCTCGGAATGTTGACGTCGCGGTGATTGGAGAGGGAGAATACACGATGCTCGATATCATGAATTGTTATGAAGGAAAAAAAGACATCAGCGAGGTCGAGGGGATTGCTTACAGGAGAGGTGATGCCGTGATATTGAACCGCAAGAGAGCGTTCATAGAGAATTTGGACGCGCTTCCGTTCCCATCATATCACTTGGTTGATATGGATAAGTATCTCACCCCGAGAGGAATCAGATACCGCTCTACAAGGCGTCGCGCGCGCGCTCTTAGAGAAATTTCGATGATAACAAGTAGAGGGTGCCCATTCAATTGCGTTTTTTGTTCGATTCACCTGCACATGGGAAAAGCGTGGAGGTCGCACTCAAAAGAGTATGTTGTCGAGCACATAGAGCACGTTGTTAGAAACTATGGTGTGGAGCACATACACTTTGAAGATGATAATATTACACTCGACGTGGAAAGGTTCGAGGGAATTCTTGACGGCTTAACCGAGAAAGGTGTCAAGTTCAGCTGGGATACGCCAAACGGAATCAGGGCAGACAAGTTAACAATAGACTTACTCGCGAAGATGAAGAAAACAGGCTGCACAGATTTGACTGTTGGTGTCGAATCAGGCGATCAGTTTGTTCTCGATACCGTTATTGACAAACAGTTGCGTTTAGCGGATGTTGTTAAAGCGGCTAGAATGTGCAAGTCTCTGAACATCCCGCTAGCAGCTTTTTTTGTTATCGGATTCCCAGGTGAAACGAAGGAGAACATGGAAAGAACCGTGAAGTTTGCGCTAATGCTCAGAAGAGAATATGGCGTTTTTATGATGCTAATGATTGCTTTGCCCTTGTATGGGACACGACTGTATGAGATTTGTAAACAAAAGGGGTACCTGACCAAAGAATTGACCCCGCGTGCATTTTGCGAGGGTACTCAGGCACACGGAGTGGGTTTGATAAAGACTGAAGACTTCACCCCTGAGGAGGTAAAGAGGTTAGCTTTGGAGGCCATTAGCATTCAGACGAAACTTTCTCGGATTGAGCATGCTAAACATCCCGCGGTAACCGTTAGGAAACTACTCGAGAATCCCAGGGTTGGTTTTGAGTTTGTCAGAAAAGCGATCGGCATTTGATACTACCGAGTATCCTATTGTTCGAGCTTTTGCGTGGGGAGCAAGCAACCTCGGTTCTCACGACTGTAGCAATCTAAGGGTACGGTCATAGGCTGCACAGGGCGCGACCTCTGGAAAATGCTTAGCATGGATCAATGTCCAATTCACCACAGCAGACGGCACCATCTTCCAAAGTCATCTATGAACAGAACGCCCTCGCAACCTTCAACCTCTTGGAGGCGCTAAGACAAGCAGGGGATCTCAAGATGTTGTCATTCACGTCATCATCCACTGTATATGGCGAAGCCTCGAAGCTCTGATCCCGAAGGACTATGCTCCTTTGAGATCGATCTCTATCTATGGATCGTCCAAGCTTGCATGCGAGTCTCTTATAGTAGGGCTACGCATATACCAGAAAAGACGATATGACGCAGCATGAGAAAAGTCTGGGAGAACATGGATCGGTGCATGTCCGATATGGTCATTGCTGGACACAAGAAAAGACTTCTCATCATAACCACCGACTATTTCCACCTAGTTAGATACAGACTTCACGACATGCTGCCATGGCTCCGAAAAGACTTTGAGATAAAAGTCGTCGCTATCGCTCCATTGACCTATGATCTCCAGCTGGCTGGGATGGTGCGTGGCGCGCGTGCGTCACTGAGAGGAATTTCCCTGGCATTAAGAAGTCTTCCATATCTGCTGTCAAGGATAGTTGAGCATAAGGATGAAGGACTAGTCGTAATACGAATGCCATTTCCACACGTTGGGTACGGGTGGCTCTGGCTCTATCTAGTGCTGACCGCAGTCATCCCGGCATTTCTAATCAAGATTAACAAGATCTATCAGAAGTTTGATGCGTGCCTGGCATCATCAAACCTCGCAGGATTCTGCGCTTTGCTAGTCAGAATGCCATTTCCTATCATATATGAGGACGTAGATCGCTGTGAGTACCTATGCAAAGGGTTTCTTGCAAGGAAGACTTCTGGATTTCTGGAACGATATTGTATCAGGAAATCTGATCAGGTCATATCTGCAGGCTATACGCTTGCCGAATCGGCGGCAAGGCTGAGGGGAATGGGGGTTCAGTGCGTGCCTAACGGTGTTGACCCGAGGATATTCAAAAGTTCTCTTGATGAGATGTCTGAAATGCACAAAGACAGGTGTTCCTTAGTCTACTCAGGTTCCATAGAAGAATGGAGTGGCCTTGATGTAGTGGTAAGAGCGCTTCCTTTGATATCTTCAGAGTTTCCGGGCATCAGATTGATTATGACAGGTAGTGGCACATATCTGGGCCAATTAGCGAAACTCGCCAGGGAATTGGGAGTTGATAGCAGGGTTGCTTTTCTGGGGCATGTACAGTATGAGAAGCTTCCTAGCATACTATCTAATTCTGACGTGGGGCTGGTGGTGGACAGAGACGAGGAGTTTAGACGGTATGCTTTCAGTCATAAATTGCTTGACTACATGGCAGCAGGATTACCTGTCATAGCCACAGATGTGGGTGACGCCGCGCGAATTGTGGAAAGTAGTCAGTGTGGCCTAATAGTCGGATACAGTCCTGAAGCCGTATCAAATGCCATTAAGTCTCTTCTGAGTAATCGCGATCTAATGGAGACATACTCGAGAAACGCTCGCAATTTCGTCAAGAAATTCGATCTGAAATATCTGGCTCAGGATGAGACACGGACTATTCTGAAGACTATTGATGTGTATCAAAGCATGCATCAATGACAATTGCTCTGTTACCGTGCGCGGACATCAGGTACACTGTTTGTGAGACTTCGATGTTGTTCTGTATCTTGGTACCGGTTCCCAGATCAAGCAGGTTTCGAGCACCACTATTGGCAAGATAGTTACTTTCCACAATGTTGCCAAAGCAACTGCCGTCTTGTATGCAAATGGCATGCTCCCCCCATAATGGCTACGTGAAACTCTTGCACTCAAGATTCTAAACGCTCAGCAGCAACCTTAATCGAGGTGAGGCAATGAGAATTTCCGTCGTGATTCCTGCTCATAACGAGGCAAATTCCATAGGGGACATTGTTCGACACTGTAAGCAACATTGCGATGAGATAATCGTAGTCGATGACGGAAGCACCGATGAGACATCCGTGGTCGCCCGGGCGGCTGGCGCAACAGTCATACAAAACAAAGTGAACCTGGGTGTCGTCAAGAGTACGGAGATCGGCCTCAAATTTGCATCAGGAGATATAGTGGTTACCCTAGACGCCGACGGCCAACATGATCCTTCTCAAATCCCAAGTGTCGTTCAGCCAATCATCCACGGTCTTGCCGACCTCGTTCTGGGTAGGAGAGACACAGGCCGCCCACTGTCCGAACGGGCAATAGCGAGAGTTGTCAATCTTCGACTGAAATGCAACGATGTTGGAACTGGGTACAGGGCGTTTCGGAGGGAGCTGGCTCACGTGATCCGATTTAGGGGGTTCTGTCTGTGTGGGAGCCTGGTTCTTGAGGCGGCCAGGCTTGGAGCAAGGGTAGCTGAGGTCCCCATTGCGACAAGACCAAGAAGGTTTGGGAGGAGCCACTGGCACACGTCGGTTTCAAGAGCACGAATACACTTCAAGCAGACAATCTTCGTGTTGTGGGTGCTTCTTGAATCCCTCTCGGATAGGTGCTGCCCGAGACGGCCGGGATCCCTGTCTGTGCCTCTCGAAAAAGCATATTTGCTCAAGGCTCGGGTAAATTAGTTGAGGTCGCGAAGCATGAAGATAGTGATCGCCGGTATGGATGGGTACTTGGGATGGAGTCTCGCAATGAGTCTCGCGAACAGAGGTCACGAAGTTGTCGGCGTCGATAACTTTGCGAGGCGTCGGAATGTTGAGGAGGTCGGGGCCTGGTCGGCAATCCCAATAAGATCGATGGACGAGAGGCTCGCTGTTTTTGAGAAGATGCATGGAAAGGAGATCGAGTTCTACGAAGGTGACTTAACTGACTACTACTTCGTCAGGGGGGTAGTTAAGAGGCACGGACCAGACACGATTGTGCACTTGGGTGAACAACCATGCGCTCCGTACTCTATGATCGATGTTCATCATGCTGTGTACACTCAGACAAACAACATAGTTGGCACCTTGAACATATTGTACGCAATGCACGAGGCGAGCCCAAATACTCATCTGCTAAAGCTTGGCACAATGGGTGAGTATGGCACGCCAAACATAGATATTCCAGAGGGCTTCTTTGAGATTGAGTACAGAGGCCGAAAGGAGAAGTTGCCATTTCCCCGATTCGCAGGATCGTGGTACCACTGGAGTAAGGTTCACGATACCGGGAACGTAATGTTCGCGTGCAGGATCTGGGGGTTGAGGTCGACTGACATCATGCAAGGAGTGGTCTACGGGACGAGAACGGATGAGATGACAGATGATGGGCTGTTGACCCGCTTCGACTTTGATGAAGTCTGGGGAACCTGCGTGAATCGATATTGCGCTCAGGCGGTGATAGGACACAAGTTGACACCTTACGGCAAAGGGGGCCAAACTAGAGGATTCATAGCCCTTAGGGATTCGATCCAGTGCTTGACGATAGCAGCAGAAAATCCACCTGACAAGGGTCAGTATCGTGTCTTCAATCAATTCGACAGATGTTATAACGTGACTGAGTTGGCCGAGAAGGTTAAGGAGGCCGGAGACAAGCTAGGGCTGAATGTGGAGATAGAGCACGTTGAAGATCCGAGAATTGAGGCTGAGGAGCACTACTACAAACCAGATTGTGTCAACCTTAGACGACTTGGCTTCAAGCCGACTCATGAGATAGAGAAAGAACTGGAGCTCATGCTGACAGACTTGAGGAAGTACATGGACAGGATCTTGGCGAAAAAGGATAGAATCATGCCAAAACCCTATTGGCGAATATGAACTTAGCAGGCTGGCATGAGAAGACTCACCTATTTCTTTGACACTTGTACTCGAAAGAGGTGAAAAGGACACGAAGGCTCTGGTCACAGGGGGTGCGGACTTCATCGGAAGTCATGTTGCGCGCGCGGTTCCTGTTCCTGTACGTGCATAAGGCGGAGACGTCGTGTCCTCTGTCTTTCATCGCAAGTGCTAGGTTCCTGACTAGTTGAGAGGCTGCTCCCACGTTTTGAATGAAACGGAAGGTCAACTATACAATCTTCAAGATCTGGGACCTTGGAAAATGGGCTGAGGTTTCGTGAACAAAGTTACGAACAAAGCCAGCTGGAAAAGCGTGAATCCGAATCCAAGGATCGGCATCGCTTTCCACGGCAGGCAATCTTTGCGCCCGTAGTGCCTTACGACAGAATACGCAAGCATCGAAAGCGGGATTATGCCAGCGGATAGCATCAATAAGGTTGACCATAGGCCTTGCACTGCCAAAGCAAGGCACAAGATGACGGACGCTGCTGTCAGCACCGGAGAAACTATCATCATGAATACTGACCATGGCAAGATGATCAGTCCGAACCTCCCATACTTTGGCCGCACTAATCCCAGGAAATGGAGCAATGTCCTCTGCTGATTCACTCCTCTGCGCATTTTTTGGCGAATATCCGTGTTAAGACGGCCAGACGTCAGTTCTACGTATGTCGGGTCTCTTAGATACACTGCTTTGAAGTTGTTCCTCCGCACAGTTAGGGTTCTAACCAGGTCGTCACATACAGATATGAGGGGCAAATCACGTAATGCGTCTCTTCTAAACAGAGACAGGCCGCCCTCGCACATCAGGGGTGAGTCAATCTCGGACTCGGCATATCTCAACACGTTGTAGAACTCTCTAAATACGTTTTCCACAGTTGCTCCCAGGCCACGTTCGAGCGAGCAAGGACGTGCAGAAGCTGATACAGCGCCTGTGCGGCAATCCGTGAAAAGCGCAGCCATTCTCTTGATAGCATCACTCTCGAACTCAATATCGGCGTCCGTGAATGCGATTAACTCGGAGTTGATCAGTAATAGTGCGTCATGGACAGAGCGGGCCTTGCCCTTTCTGACTTCGTTTCTAACAATTCTCGTTTGCAGTTTGGGATTAGCCCCTAAGAAGTCCTTGATCATCGAGAATGTCCCATCAGTCGAGCAATCGTCTACGATCAGTATGCTCAGGCGCTCCCTTGGATAATCGAGATTCGTAAGAACCCGTAATGCAGAGAGAATGGTGCGTTCTTCGTCATAGACAGACAGCACCACAGCGACAGTGGGCAGCTTATCAGACACGACGTTCGGACTTGGTGGGTCTTGCGGGGCAGATACGATTACGGCCGCCAGTATCAGACTGTAACCGATGCCCAATATCACCGTCAAGCAAACGACGACGGAAGAAAGGTCGAACATGACAAAACAACCTGAAGTGTCAATTCCCTGCATTCAGCGATAGGGCGCGCAATCCCTTCGATTCCGTGAATCTGCGAATACTTTGTCACATATGCATTCATAGACCTTGTCCACGACTTCAGAGACAACAAGATATTCGACGTCATTTCGATTTCCTATTTACGATAAAACACGGCCGGCCTACGGCCGCCGGGCCGCCGCCGTGAAGGCATGACGGTTACGTCGTATCTTAGGCCTTGCTCTGCGAGAACCCTCACCAACAACTCTAAGCTCACAATGCGCCCACGAACCTTCGCCACCCACAAAGCACACCTGAACAGGGCCCGATCAACAAACGGAAGCCTACGCCAATTACCGTTCCTGAAGCCTCGCCTCCGAAGTGAAACGAGACATGAATAGTCGAACTTCATGTTTCGTACGCTCAAAGCCATCTTTACCCGCCAGCTAGAACTGCTAGAGCCGTGGTTCTAGCTGCCACCCAGACTATAAGAATTGCGTTTGCTGACCACATCCCATTTTGAAGAGAATATATCTAAGCCTAATACGTTGCGGAAAGCTCCAACCGAGAAAAGAGACCGTAAGCACCGGAAAGAAAATACAGCTGTAATATTGCAACTATCTAGCCAGGGATATCCTTGTCTTCATTACGAATTCGTCTGCTATCATTAGTCTCGTGCCGTAGCCAGGCCCCACCCATCGACGCTGTAGTCGGCAACCCAACTAACCCCTTGAAGGGCACCACCACTCCAGAAGGATAGTCTGCACTGTCAACGTGCAGCTTCGCCCTCCACCGTTGCCTTGTTGAACCCATGACCACGCCAAACAAGATATGGTTCCCAGCTCTAAACATGTGATCCACATCAACAGTCAGGGAATGCTCTGAAGGCACAGAAGAAAGCATACTCCAAGACGAGTACACACAACGGTAGACTGGCCCCCAAACCACTGTGCCATTTGCATCCACTTCAGTCACGCCGACCCCGACACCGGAGGCCTCCCAAAAACCCAATGACTCCTCGGTACTCAACCAACAGTGAAACCTAACCGAACCAAGTATCCTAGTATCATTCAAAAGCCTCCTCGAACCCCAAGTAACGCGTGTGTCAGATTGGCTCGTCTTTTCGACTTGGACTGACAACAAGCCTTTCCAGGATCCCAATAGCGAATCCGAAGCGTGGCCCCAGATATTCGTGGAGAAGCTGTACATCCTGTGCTTTGATCGTGCGTAAGACGAAGATCATGCAAAGGTAGATGACCCCGCCGAGAATAACGTACACTGGCAGAAGGTACTTGCTATAGTAGTACGTCTGGACTAATAAGACTACGGCAGCCATCACCCCACTTGAGACGAGGCTTTTGCAGAACGCCTCCACATCAAAGCCGACAGAGATTTTCCGTCTCAGCACAATCATCATCATGGCTAGACCAATTGTCATAGTAATGCCTCTCGATATTGAGGCACCCACCATCTCGAGTGATGGAAGGAGAATCAACATAGACGCAGCACCAAGCACAATGCTCAAAGTTGCAAGTTTGAGTGAAAGCACAGTCTCTTCCATGACCACCAGAATGCCTGTAAGTGCGGTCGATGTGAGAGTGAAAGCAAGAAACAAAGCAAGTATCATCAGCGGCCCTGTTCCACCAACATATGCTTCTCCAACAAAGAGCGCCAGCGACGGCCTGGCAGTCGAGAACAATCCGAAGCATAGCGGCATGATTGTCAAGCATAAGTACCTCGTGGCTCCTCGAATAGCGCCACTCAGAACTTCGCTTCCATGTTCTCTTTGCATCGCGGAATAGGTTGGAAAGAGAGGCGTTCCAATAGCACTCGCAACACCACCGAGGACTCCGAAAGTAGTTATGACGACGCTGTATACACCCAAGCTTTCGAGCGATAGGTAGGTGAGGAGAGCTACTTGATCAAACCAAGCATATGCATAGTTGGCCCCATCTTGGAGAAAAAGTGGAAAAGAAAATCTAACGAGGCGTCTGAGATCAAATGTGAACGCAGGCGGCCCCATGTTGGACCGAACATATTTGAGAAATGCTAGCGTCACTGCAAGTTCAGAGACAACCCAAGCCATCACCAAACCTAGAAGCGAGCGAGTAGCAAAAGTGAAGATGACGATCAAACTTTGCCTGATCGCCATGTAGACAAGATTGATCACTGACATCTCTCTAATCTTCTGAAGCCCTAGCATGGCGCTGTTCAGAGTGGGCAGAAGCCCAGCTGCAGCCACAATATCCAAAGCCAAAAGTTGAAAAAGAATCGCTTTCTCAGGTGTGCCCAGAAGTTGTGTCGAGAGAAATTTCGACCACCAGAACACTGCTGCAGCAACCGGCAATGAGAGTAACAGGTTTGTTCTGATCGCTTGGTAAAACATCCCCGCGGCCGCTGCGCGATCATTCCTTGCCATGTTCTCTGCGATGAACTTCGTGACGCTGCTCGGCATGCCAAGGCATACAATGACGCGTGAAGCCCCAATAACCATCAAGAGTACAGCCATCTCCCCCATCTCCACAGGCGCTATGAGTCTGGCGAGAATTGCAAAGGAAACAACCATCATGATGTTGGTTGCCATATTCTGTATCAGAACGTAGGATGCTCCCCTCGCGACATGAACAGCGGTTGACCGATCCGGTCGACTCATAACACCTTCCCACTTGCCTCAATCATACTCCGTTGCTCGCGAACAGATAATAAGATAGCTTTGGCAAGAAGCCTAGCGCGCCAATTTGGCCTTTCATTGCACTAGTTCAAGTCTAAACTTAGTAGCACGTGGGATGCTCTCAGAGAGCAAATCGGAGCTGAAACCACTCAAGTCGTTTTCTTGGATGAAGCGTAGATAGAATGTCTCGCTCAGCCTCGATGCGCACACCTTTCTTTCGAGGGGCGTCTGTCACAAAGGGACAAACAACGCTTGATCAGCTCGATCCTACTCCGAGATGACGAGGCATGTCCCAAGTCTGCCGAAGGAAGCATCAGATATTTGGCAACAACCGTAGAAGTCGAATCGAAACAAGTACAGTCCAAGCTCACAACTGATTTCGTCGAATCCGCCCTGGGCCTCATGAATGTTAGATGTCCCATCCACAATGAGTATCCTGCCATAGCGACTCGGCGGAAAAACGCTGTTCTACTGCGGCTGCGAACAAAGTAATAGTGCACGAACTATAATTTAGGTATCTGTTTCAGTGCACGTCTGACTCTGCAATTGCGAACATAGCGTGCGCCCCGGTGCTCAGATGTACGTCAGCGCGAGACAAACAACAACTGATTAGCTGCCGGCCTCTTTCTCAGATCCAGACCTTTCGTGTGACCGGAAGAGCTCGACCTGAGAACGAGGCTCGGCATTGATGAAATCCAGAAAAGATGTTGATAAACCTTTACACCTCGTATCGCCTCGGAGAGTTGGAGCAATCGTGTTCTTGGTTCTTGTCTCCACGGCGTACGTAGAGGGTTCACAAGAAAGTACTGCACCTTTCGCTTCTCTCCTGGATGTTGCTGCTCAGCTGAATGGGGGCGTGAGTCTGCCTAGGCTACATGTAGAGGGCAACCAGATCAAGGACGAAAATGGGCAGCTCATCATCTTGCGGGGCGTAAATAAGCCTCAACACGCGTATAGTGTGGTCGGTAACTGGGCCAAGGTTGGCGGCGACTATATTTCGGGAAACAGGGATTTCGACATTAACGATGTTCGCGTACATCTGCAAGCGATGAAGGCTCGCGGCTGCAATCTTATGCGTCTCTTTATCAGTCTGAAATGGTGGAAGGAGCCAGATCAGTGGTGGTGGAGCAAACTCTTCAACTACAAGCAGCTAATTAAGGACACCATTCAAGCAGCTAGTGAAGAAGGACTATATGTTCTTGTAGTCTTGAATGGCATACTCGGGCAGGATTGTCATTCTCCTGCAGGAGGTCTTCCGTTTCCTCCGTATCTTGATGCCGAAGAGCTGGCTGTTATTCCAGATAAGCAGACTTATCTTGGCTTGGTTTTCAGTGTTGCTAATGAGCTGAAAGCTTTCCCAAACGTCTTGCTTGGTCCTTGGAATGAACCTTGGGGAGATGCTCATAGAGTTGAGTGGCAGCAAACAGTGGAAGCAATTGTTGCTCAATTGAGAGCAGCGTCTATCGATATGATTGTTGTAGTGGAGTGGCTTGGATATAGATCATATTCTCCCGTGGATTATGACTTTAGCTTCTTCAGAACCAATCCAATCTCAGGCACCAACATAATCTATGACGTGCACATGTATCGAGGAGGCTTTCTCGGCAAGCCGTATACATACACTGACGTGAAAAACCGACTTCACGCGGAGCAAATAGACGTCGCCACTGTGCCACTCATCATAGGTGAGTGTGGTGTCGACAGATGGGCGACGGGGCAGGAATATCAGAATGAGCTCACCTACTTAACGAATCTCCTTAAGGTTTTGAACGAATGGAAAATAGGCTACGCCGCGTATTCATGGCAGAATGAGAGGCCGCTTGGAGACCCGATTGAAAACGGCCAGTTCGCGGTTCTCAAAGATGAGCCCGCTATCCCCACTTTGAGTGAGACTGGACGTATTCTGATGAATTCTATTCAAGGAGACACAACCTCAACAACAACGACAACACTTCAGACGACAACAACATCTACATCAACGAGTCTAGTAACTACAACTAGTCCGGTAACTACGACAACAACGACGTCTACATCCGCAGCAACCAAAACAGCAATGACTACGTCTCAGACTTTAACGACAACGCTTCAGACAACATCGTCTATAGTCTGCACGCGCGCGTCAACGACCAAGATCTCTGTGACATCCATGTCAACAACCAAGACCGTCAGCACCACAACCACAAGAACAACAACCAGAACGACTGTCCCACATCCTAATCCTTTAGGTCCGCCTTACCCCACCCAACCGGTGCTGACCCAAGGTCAGCAGGAGTTGTCGTGAAGCGCCAGCTACGATACTACTGGTTTCGTTGACATCGCTATCGCTCTTCAACGACCTGTCAAAGATTTCTTAGCGCGCACCATGACCGTTCACAACGGCAGACTGTATGAGACATAATTGAATTTTCTCCAGACAACATTGATACCATGCCGCAGGGGAAAGCAAAAAAACAAGGCCTAGTTGAGGACTTCAAGTTTAGCACGCGCTGATCGGTACTCCAGCTTCCTCCTTGGACGGGAGAGGATTCCTACTGGGCTTGATTGAGGCTGCTCAGTCCACAGGCCCCTCCAAGTGAAAGAGCGCGATTTACCACCACCCCAGTCAACCAACGCCTAACAAAAACAGGTTTCTTCCACAGCGTTAAAGCGCACAAAGCAGGTAGGCGCGCTTCTTTCCGCACTAAGTTTAAGTTTAAACTTAGTTGGTCACATATGGTGTCGGCAGTATACCAATGCTTAAATACCAAGGAACCAGAAGTGATGACAGCCTTGGAACGCACTAAGCTGCTCATGCTTTCAATGATCTTGGCTACTGCTTACCTAGCGACTAGCTTGCTTTCAGCTCCACCAGCTATAAGTGGACTGTCCACCATCCTTGGAATGACGGTGTTCGTAAGCTCGGGACCGATATTCGCTGCTTTGAGTTCACTTCAACTCTACGTTAGCGTCAGCCTTATCGGTTTACTTGTATTCTTGGAGCTTACAGACCCGGCATATGGTGGAACAAAGAGCTTCCTGTTGAAGCTCAGAACCAACTGGCTACCACACACGGTTTTTCTCTTGGTAGTCTTCTCACTTATCGTAGTCTTCAAAGTAGCCACTATACTCCTAGCCAATTAGGCCGAATCTTCAGACGACAGACTGGGTCTTCATTTTCTTGAGTTCTGGGACTCCCAGAGCGCGGTAGATCAAACCATATATTTCTACGCACAACACAAGTAAATGTCGGAGGGTATTTCCATCGCACCTTGGGAATTCAAAGCTGAGCTTGCAGCTGCAGTTTCCATCGCCGTTCTGGCTTCTCTCCTATATGTGGCGCTTGCATTTGACCTCGGACGTGCGACGTACATCGTGTTTGGTCTCTACGTCTCCCTGGCCACGACCATCGGCGTAATGATATCACTCTCATTGGCGACTCGTGTTTCGTCAAGTGTCCTCCTTAGCTTGGCAGCAGTCACTTTTACACTGCTGCTCGAGGAGGCCCTAGTGAACAGCCTGGATCCATATGCAGGCTTTGCGTTGGCTTTCATCGTGGCACTAGTCCTACCATTAGCCGCCTCCACCCTAACGGTTGAGTCAGAATTGAGTAAAGTTCTTCAGGTGGCCGGCCTGATGTTTGCCAGTCGTCTCGTCTTCATACCTTTTCCACAAAGTTACATGAGGATCAACTTGGCCTTACCCTCCGCGTATGCGTTGATCATTGCCCTGGTTGTCGCATTTCTAGTCGTCAAGCGGATCACTTTGAAGAGCATTGGCTTCACAGTCGGCCCGTACCGAATGTTCAAACAGGTTAGCGTGGGTGTGTCTGTCGGCCTTGTGGGAGGCCTTGTCGAATATTCTATTCTGAAGCCTTCTCCAATCCAGCTGGCGGGAGACGCTCTGCAATCGATCCTATATGTTGTGATTGTTATGACCCTCTTCGTCGCGTTAGCTGAGGAGATGCTTTTTCGTGGTCTGCTCCAAAGATCCTACCAGAACGTGCTTCCCTCATGGTCGGCTATTCTGATGGCGTCGATCCAGTTCGCTGTTATGCACCTTGGTTGGCTCAACCCTCTCGAAATTGCTTTCGCCTACATTATGGGGATATTTCTCGGATACTCCTTTTGGAAGACCAAAAGCCTCATCGCCCCAGTAACCATGCACTCCCTAGGGAACATAACCATGTTCCTCGTGGCTGCATACCCGGAGCTCATGCTCAGCCCCAACGCTATCGCACTAACCATCATTATCGCAGCAATCCTTCTGCTTCCTGCGATGCCGTGGCGAGGACTGCTGCGCCGCAAGGTGCATGTCTTCTCAGGAACACAGGCGACTGGAAAGCGGTACCTGGATCGCTTCGAGAAGCATTTGAGCAGAGCGCTCAAGAGATCGCTTCAAACGGCACGGGAATTAGGGTCATCAGCTCTTTCCGTTCATCAACAGGAAAGCAGTAGGATCGATTCCGGCCAATATTCGGTAACACGACCAGTCACGGTGGTGTGCGCCTATTGCGGCCGGGTAGTGACTGGAGGAGAAAGATACTGCGATGTCTGCGGTCATGAACTCTTCCTTGAACGCTAGCGCGCGCCTTGGCTTGAGGTGGATTGAGCCGAAAGACGCAGACATCGCTTTCGACCCTTGGAATCTAGTGATGACCAGGAATCCTCGAAAACCAAGCTCAGAAGAGGAAGTATGTACACTTTGGAGTGGGTACAACTATCGCGTGCACCCAAGAACGCGCTAATCTAACCTTGTAAGCATATCTTGAGATTATCTATGTGAAAACTGGTTCCATAGTATGCTGAGTAGAACCCTATTCCACCCCACATACCCCGAGGCATCGACCAGTCATCTCCCTGGGCAATAATCGTCCAGTCTTTCCACATCTCAAAATGACCGCCGTCTATGATGATTGTGACATGAGACCAATACCCTGCCCAACTAGCGCGCCCGCTACTAGTGCCGAATGTGTACCAGTTGTCTGAACCAGTTCTTCTAACAAAATAGCTCGACCAATCATACGTGCTCGTCATTCGAGCCGCATAATAGGAGTTCTCGCCTTCCATTCTGAAGGTCATGAAGGCTTTTTGGCCTACATCGTTATCAAAGAACATGTCGAACTCTATGATGCCATTCTGGAAGAAACGAAGATCCAGATCTGAGACATACGCGGAGCAACTGTCCATGCTTCCAAACGAGGCCTCGTCACCATACATGCTTGGATGATCAAAGAGCATGCTGGATGCTGATTTCCCAAGATTCGAGTCGATTCTCGGTGAGCCTCGGTAGGAATTCCATTTGATGCGGCCAGGTATCTTGAAGTTGTCGACGTAGAAGACTCCGCTGTAATAGTTGTTCTGGAACCCTACTCCTCCCCAATGGCCTTGGCTCCAAGCGGGGGGCCATTCTTCGACATAGCATATTAGATTGCCATCCTGGTAGCAGCTCATTCTTTGGCCGCCAATAATCACCGTCACGTGTGACCAGGCCCCTGTGGGGAAGACGCTGTCCTGGATGTACCAGCCAATTTCCTTCCAGTCGCCGCCGGAATAGATCATGAAACTACAATGCCAATCTCTTGTGCTTGTTAATCTCAACGCGTAGTAGCTATTTTCGCTTTGCATTCGGAATGTGAGCATCGCGTTCACTCCTGCCCAGCCGCTGGTTTCAAAGAACAAGTCGAATTCGATCATTCCATCAGCAAAGTCTGCCGTTGCTGGATTGTTCAGAAAGAGAGATGTGCCAACCTGACTCGAGAAGGGCCCTGAGGCATCTCCCGGCTCAGGGTGTGTGAGCTTGAGCACAGAAGGCCTTCCTCCTGCTTCAACTATGGTTGGATTACCTCTGTACGTCACCCATCTGGCGTCGAGCGCACCATCGAAACCGTCATACACAGTCGGCCCGCTGAAAGCATCAAACCAAACAGAGCTATACTTTCGACTTGCCAGCTGCGTAAGATAATCAGCCGCACTCGCAATTCTAACCGCAGGCAAAGATGAGAACACGAGCAAAGACGCAACTACGAAAAGAAGAACAATAGACTTGAGTTTCATGGTTTCACTAAACTGCCCTGGATGCTATTTAAGCATGTGTGCGCGCGCTCGCAACAGCAGTCACAAAGCTAGGGGGATTGTGTGCCATGTCTGTCAGTATTGGACAGAGCGCGCGCGTTAGGTTGGCGGGCCGCCTGAGGAAATAGCGCTGGGACCTAATGCTAGCGGCGAATCTGAGTCGGGAAGTGTCAATGTAACTATAAATACTAAGAAGTATGAATTTCATATTGGTGAGGAGAATGGAACAGGGGGTTGCAGTCATAGGGGAGAGAGGGCAGGTAGTTATCCCCAAAGAGGTGAGAGTTAGGCTGGGCCTCAAGCCTAGAACAAGGTTGCTCGTGGTCAGGGAAGGGGATGCTGTGATTATGAAGAAGCTGGATCTTGAACAAGAGAGAAGAGAGCTGGAGGCGCTGTTCA
>Ga0315296_10000159_pt1 | contig 63524 bp, 58 predicted proteins | sample YL17G14_18_MG_FD_203921 | JGI IMG/M metagenome (GOLD analysis project Ga0315296, IMG submission 203921) | Sediment microbial communities from Yellowstone Lake, YNP, Wyoming, USA - YL17G14_18 | ecosystem: Environmental > Aquatic > Freshwater > Lake > Sediment | place: USA: Wyoming | collected... | reverse complement strand
TTTAACAATCCCCACCACACCGACCGACAGACACCATATCTTTCCATTTTCTTGAGCGCCTTCCTGCATCGATTTCCGCGTTCGCCGCGGTGCACTATTCTTTATTACCCGTGGGAGACATTTCATCGCGGAGCAAGACAGATGTCGATCGAGGCGGATGTTCTCAAAGCTGTCCGACCTGCACCCGCGCAGGACAGGAAAGTCGCAGCCGTGGTTAACGAGCTAACGGACGAGGTTGTTGCGGAAGCTCGGCGATTGAAAGTCCATGTGGAACCGATGTTGGTCGGCTCCGTCGCCAAGGGCACCAACCTGAAGGACCCTGACATCGATCTGTTCATGCTGTTCCCGGAGAGCACCTCTTTGGAGCAGCTGCGCGATGCGGGATTGGCCATCGGCCGCAAGGTGCTCGACGGGAAGGAACACTACGCGCAGCATCCTTACGTTAGAGGCATCTACAAAGGGTTTCAGGTCGACCTTGTGCCCTGTTTCAGGATCAGGGACACCAAGAAGAAGATGAGCGCCGTGGACCGGACTCCGTTTCACACGGAGTTCGTGAGGAAGAACCTGAAGAAGGGCATGGCGGATGAGGTCCGACTCCTGAAACGTTTCATGAAGGGCGTTGGCTGCTACGGCGCCGAGGCAAAGGTCGAAGGTTTCTCAGGCTATCTATGCGAGCTCCTAGTCATGCGATTCAGCACGTTCAGGCAGGTCCTGGAGGCCGCGAAGGAATGGAAGGTCGGAGACGCCCTCGACCTGCCAGGATATCCGGGCAAGGAGTTCGAAGAGCCGTTCTCATTCATAGACCCGGTCGACTCGACCAGGAATGTCGCCTCTGCTGTTTCGATTGGAACGCTCCTCAGGTTCGTGATGGCCTCGCGGGAGTATCTGACAAGTCCGGACATCAAGTTCTTCTTCCCAGCGCCTCCGGAGAAATGGTCGGTCGCTAAGATCAGGGAGGTTGCGGGGAATCGTCTGGATAAATTCATCTCAGTCTCGTTCCAGAGGATTGACCTTGTGGACGATGTGGTTTACCCGCAGCTGAGGAAGTCCCTGACCGCAATGACGGCCCTGCTAGAGCGAGCGGAGTTCGAGATAGAGAAGACGTCCATAAATGTTGACGAGCGAACACACCTTCTCATTGAGCTGACGTCCATCTCTCTGCCGTCCGAGAAGAAGCATCGTGGGCCGCCGGTCAATTCCGAGAACGCGAGGGAGTTTCTGGCCAAGTGGGACTCGCAGGGACTTTCGAAACCGTACGTAGAGGATGGCAGATGGTACGTGATGACTCGCAGGGAGTTCGAGCGGGCGGATGCACTTCTTAGGGCGAAGATATTAGACATCCCCTTGGGGAAAGATGTCCGGAAGCTCAAGAAGTACAATATCGAGAGCGGACCGAAGCTTCTGTCGGGTGATAACCTGGAATCGCTCACGCATCATCTTGATGAGAGAATGCCCTGGCAGAGATGACAGGGTTCAGAGTATGACCGGGATGGCCGCCGGGGACTGTCGTGCTTCGTGGCCATGATGGTCCGTCGCCAAGAAATGGAACCTGAGCTCGCTCGTGGTTAAGATTCCGCCTGTGAAATCCGATCCGTAGATATGCGCCCCCTCGTAGGTCATGTTGTGGTACGTTCCAGGGGAGAAGCTGATGCTTATCATGGCCGACGAAACACCCGTGTTGTCGGTTATCCTCGCGGTCACGTTGATTGTGTAGTCTGCGGCGCCGTGAACCGGGGTGTTGGTTGCAGTGATCCGCTCTCCAGTCGACGAGAGCCACAGATAGGTCCCTTCCGATTTCACGTACTGGTACTCGATGTAGTCTATGTCCAATCCGTGGGTGACGTACACGCGCACCTTCTCAATCGTCGGGCTTGAGTCGTCAGCGAACGGCGGGTTCATCATGAGGACCCAGATCGCGAGGAACGTGAAGAAGAAGGTCCCTATGTTCCCCGCCCAGTTCTTCTTCGCGTACTCGGAAGTGTCGACCTTCACGATGTCGTAGAAGTAGCGCAGCGTGACCATCCCGATGAACACCACCATGAATGAGATGATCTCCAACCCGTTGCTGAACATGGAGATGACTCCCGCGATTGCGCCGAACAGGATCGCGTACAGGATGGTGTAGAGCGCTCCCTTCGTGTCCCTGAGCTCCTTCTTCAGGAACTCCCTCTCGCTGAAGTCGGGAGGCCGGAACTCGTACTCCTCCTCCTTTTCTTTGTCCTTCTTCCGCTTCTTGGCCATGACGCCCCTCGAACAGCGAGTTGTATTTAATACCTTTTGGTTCATGGAAATGCCAGTATGGCCTCCCCTGGTCGAGACGCGATCTCGAGGAGAGAACGCATGACGCACTGCGCCACCACTTTCGGATACCTCCAATCAATACCCTTATAATCTGCACTACAGGTTTGGAACGTATTCCCAAGGTGTGATACAGATGTCCGAGGAGGATATTGAGAAGCTCCCGGGAGTCGGCCCCGCAATACTCGAGAAGCTCAGAGAGGCGGGATACAACGACCTCATGATGCTCGCTGTCGATTCTCCCAGAAACCTGGCCGAGCTGACCGAGATTGGTGAGGCCACGGCTGCCAAGATCATCGCGGCCGCCAAGAAGGCGGCTGACGTCGGCGGGTTCGAGACTGGCGACGTGATACTCGAGAGGAGGAAGAGCGTGGCCAAGCTCGGCTCGTGCTCCAAGGCGCTCGACGAGCTCATGGGTGGAGGATTCGAGACGCGCGCAATAACCGAGTTCTTCGGGGAGTTCGGGTCAGGCAAAACGCAGCTCTGTCATCAGTTCGCGGTCAACACAACGAAGCCGATATCCGAGGGAGGCCTCGAAGGGCACACCATAATGATAGATACCGAACAGACCTTCAGGCCAGAAAGAATCACGCAGATGTCCGAGGCGTCTGAACTGGACCCGGACGAGGTTCTGAAGAAGATTCATGTCGCGCGAGCCTTCAACAGCCACCATCAAACCCTGCTCGTCGACAAGGCGTTCGAGATGGCCAAGGAGTTTCCTGTGAGGCTGCTGGTGGTGGACTCCCTGACGGCGCACTTCCGGGCTGAGTACATCGGACGAGGGGCGCTCGCGGAGAGGCAGCAGATGCTGAACAAGCACATGCACGACCTCCTGCGGTTCGGAGACGTGCACAACGCTGTGATTGCAGTTACGAATCAAGTCGCTGCGAAGCCGGACGCGTTCTTTGGGGATCCTACAAGGCCCATCGGTGGGCACATAGTCGGGCACACAGCGACTTTCAGGATCTATCTTAGGAAGAGCAAAGGTGGTAAGAGGATCGCCAGGCTCATCGACTCCCCTAACCTTCCAGAGGCTGAGGCGGTCTTCCTGGTATCCGAGGGCGGGATTTCTGACTGAGCCGAAGGGTTAATCACCCGGCTGCGTCGTCCGAGGTCCGTGAAGCTCCTTCTCGAGATTTCCATGGAATGCGAATCCCTTGCGCGAGCGGAAGCGTTGTCGGCCGCCAGCGCTCTCGACGGCAGCCCGGTCGTGCTTCACGAGGACACAGGGATCGTCGTGGTGGACACGAGTGCGGATCCCAAAGTTCTCGCCTCCAGGCTGGGGCTGTGTCATTTCGTGAGCGAGTGGCTCGATTCCTGCCTTCCGCAGGATCTCGAAGCACGAGCATCGACGATCGATGTCCCGGGGCCGATCAGGGTAAGATCGACCAAGGTGGGTGAGATAGCTATGGACCTCGCCGCTGTCAGTCGCCGGGTCGGCGCAATAGTCGGGGAATCTCGAGGCGTCGACCTGCACTCTCCCGCCAGCGACATCAGGCTTGTCTTCTCAAACAGGGTGCATGTCGGCCGCGTCGTTGCGGCGATTGACAGGACGTCGTTCGAGGAAAGGAAGAACAGGTACATGCCGTTCATCTATCCCGCGTCCCTGCATCCTAAGTTCGCGCGGGCGCTCGTGAATCTTACGCAGGTCCCTAACGGTCAGACGCTCCTTGACCCGTTCTGCGGGACCGGAGCGATTGTTGCGGAGGCTGCCATGATCGGACTGAACGCTCGAGGTACGGACATAGCGGAGAGAATGATTGAAGGTGCTGGCCGGAACCTCGCCCACCTGGGTCTCGAGGCGGATCTTAGGAAATGCGATGTAGGCGATATCGCGCATGCGACCAAAGGCGTTCGAGGGATCGCAACGGATCCGCCATACGGCAGGTCGACTAGCACGGACGGGGAAGAGATACCTGTTCTTTACAGACGGGCGTTCGCCGCGTTCGCAGATGTGCTTAGCAGGAAGGACAGGGTCGCCATTGTCGTCCCAGACCCTGCCTTGCTGAGTGGCGCCGATGATTTCAAGATTCTTGATAAGCACGAGCTCCGGGTCCACCGGTCCCTCACGAGGTACTTCTGCGTCCTTGAGAGACACTAAGAAATGGTGACGGTCATCGGCAGGGTGCGGATGAGCGTGCCCGAGTAATAGATGTCCACAAAGACCGTGAATGTACCGGCTTGAGCCGACGACCAGATATAGAGGTAAATGCCGATGGTCACATTCCCTCCGGCCTGCACGGATATTGTCATGTTACCGCTCGCGTTCGGTTCTGTGGGGCTAGTCAGATAGACGATCCCGTCGAAGAACTGAGGCATGTCTCGCAAGACCGAGATCTCAAGACTTTCATTCGCGGATCCGTTGTTCTTGATGTTGAGCTCGACCGTGATGTTGCTCGATACTCCTTGATGGGCGACGAAATTCGATCCAGATAGAGTGAAATCGAACGCCGGTCGCTCAATTGTGAAGTTGAAGTACACCACATGTTGCACATCGGCACCCTCCGAGGAGCCCTTCACTGAGGCCGTGTAGTTAGCTCCGACGACGGCCGCGTGGTCCGACCTGATGAGCACGTCGATGCTGGCGTTTTCTGTGGAGTTCAGGATGGTTTCGAGATCAACGACGTACTCTGATTCGCTTTCTCCGGCGCGCTTGAGGGCAAGGTACCATCCAGTTGGCACTGAATCACTGCTCACAGTTATCGCATTCAGCGCATTGCCCGTGTTGTTGATGGTTATCGTGAAGTTCTGCGACTCTCCGGCAACCATCAAGCGATTCGGTTCACCGTTGTCTTCAGTCATCTCGAATGAGAAATCGGCTGCCACGACCGACATCGGGATTGGAACGAACGAAACTACAAGGAGCATGAACGCAAGAGCACCCACTACGAATCTCTTCAGATCCAGTTTCGAGATGTCGTTCAGAGGCGGCGGGTGCCTGACTCCCAGGAACAGTATGAACATGGCGAATATGAGCCAGGCGAAATAGAAGAATCCAATCGCGACCATTGACGCCGCGGCTACCCAAGTGAGGTACTTCGCCTTCGGACCGAGAAGGGCGCGCGATATGTGTCCTCCATCCAACTGTCCAATGGGAAGTAGGTTGAGTGCTGTGACGAGGAATCCGACCCAAGCGGCGAACGCTGTCGGGTGTAGCAGGAAATCCCCCTGGATCGGCATCATGTTCTCGATGCCGAGGTATATCAACGGGAACATCAGGGTCACAACGCCCTCCGAGCCCACGTTGTCTGGGATCGGTTTCGCCCCGATGTTCGTGAGGTACAGTCCGAGGAATGCGAGCGGCAGGGCGACCGCCAGGCCAGAAAGCGGTCCCGCAACCCCTATCTCAAGAAGAGCCTTCCGGTTGGGAATCGGATCTCTGAGGGAGATGAACGCCCCGAACGTGCCCAGAGGTGGAATCGAGGGAATGAAGAACGGTAGCGATGCCGCGACCTTGTGTTTCCTCGCCATCACGTAATGCCCGAGCTCATGGACCCCGAGTATGGCCATCAGAGGCAGAGTGAACACGAGCACACCGGTGAGGATGTTCGTGACCGAGAAGTACTCGTTCGAGGGGACCCCCGCATAACCGTCCCACTGGAGCACGCCTGCGAAGAGCATGGCGATGAACGTGATGACCAGCATGGTCATGTTCACATAGATGCTCCTGTACTTCGTGGATGGTTTCTTGGCGACCGTGACCACGTGCTCCCCCTTCTCATACACGATCATGGGGATGTATCCGTGGGGGGCCATGTCCTGTCTCAGCAACTCGAAGTTGTCGTCGAGCATAGTCGGCTCGACCCTGCAGAAGAACTCTACAACGTCATAACTGACTCTGACGTCATAGACCGGGAAGCGTTTGGCAACGAGGCCCTTGACGAACTCTATCTCCTTGCTGGCCTCTGGCGGGATGGGAGGTGCCATTGCGAATTGGACCAATAAGACCCAGCTACATAGTCTTTTTGGATGATAGCCCGAAGCAGCGAAAACACTTATATGGGAACAAAAACTGATGACGGACGGTGCAGCCGGAAGCTCGCAAGGGTATGGCAGGCGGATATCTCGGCCTGTTCAGGCTCGGCAACTGCGCCATGGGCGCTCTCGGGGCGTTGCTAGCCGCAGTCGCGTGCGTGGGAGCTGCGGACCTCGAAGGCTTCGTCTGGGAGATGGCACTCTCGATGCTGGTGGTCGTGTCATTCACTGCAGCGGGCAACTCCCTCAACGACTATTTCGACAGAGAGGTCGACAAGGCCGCACACCCAGAGAGGCCCATCCCTTCCGGAACGGTGACTCCCGCTATGGCCAGGGCGCTCGCAGCAATCCTGTTTGTCGTTTCTCTACTGCTGAGCATCGTGATCAACCCGTGGTCCGTCGTCATCGTCGTCACATCGATTGTTGTGATTGTCGGGTACGAATGGTTCCTCAAGGCAGAGGGTCTCGCAGGGAACCTCGCGATCAGCTGGCTCACCGGTGCTCTCTTCCTTTTCGGCGGTGCTGCTGTCGACCGGCTCGAGCTCGCATGGATTCTGGCAGCGCTGGCGTTTCTCGCGACACTCGGCAGGGAGATAGTGAAAGACATTCAGGATGTCGAAGGAGACAGAGGTGCGCGCTGCACGCTGCCAATGAGGATAGGACAGAAGAATGCGGGCGTACTCGGATCGATTGCGTTCCTCGCCGCCGTCGGCCTGAGCCCGATGCCGTATCTCCTGGACCTGCTATCATGGGTCTATGTACCGGTGGTCTTGGTCGCTGATGCAATCTTTATATATTGTGCTTCGATTCACTTCAGAAGCCCGGAGAAAGGACAGAAAGTCGCAAAGCTGGCTATGTTCATCGCGCTGCTAGCCTTCCTGCTTGGAGGGGTCTTTTGAAGGTCCTCGAATACATCACAGAGACGCTCAAGAAACACAAGATGCATATGACCCTCATCGATCCTGAGAAGCAGGAGCCGAGCGTCTCAGGGGAGATAGCCGCGAAGGCGTGCAGGGCGGGCACGGACGCCATTATGGTCGGTGGCTCCACGGGCGTCACTCAGGGCAACCTCGACGAGACCGTGGAGCACATCAAGAAGAACTGTAAACTCCCCGTGATCTACTTTCCCTCAGGTGCGAATGCCATTGCGAGAAAATGCGATGCGATCTACTTCATGAGCATGCTCAACTCGAGAAACGTCAGGAATGTGACGGGTGAGCATTCAAAGGGCGCACCGATCATCAAGAAGCTCGGCATCGAACCGATCTCCATGGGCTATGTCATCGTTGAGCCAGGCATGAGAGTCGGAGAGGTCGGGGAGGCCGAACTCGTCAGGAGGGACGACATCAAGACGCTTGTCGGCTATGCGATAACAACAGAGTTCTTCGGGATGGATCTTCTGTACTTGGAGGCTGGGTCTGGTGCTCCAGAACCTGTGCCTCCAGAGATGATCCAAGCGGCTCGCGAGAGCATCGACATCCCCATCCTGATAGGGGGAGGCATCGTGACTGCAGCTCAGGTGAAGCGAATCGTGGGCGCGGGCGCGGACATAGTCGTCACGGGGACTCTTGTGGAGGACGGCGGGTTTGAGGCCCAGCTCAGGGAAATAGTCAGAGCCGTCCACGAAGTCTGAAGGCTGCCCAAACTCGGACATCAAAAGGTTTTATATGAGCAGTTGTCATAATGTGAGCTGGGAGTCGTATGGGCCTGTTCAAGAAGAAGAAAAAGGAGCCGGCAGCGGAGGGTGAGGTTGCCGAGAAGAAGAGTGACGCGCACTATCACAACGCACTTGACTACTACTCGCAGAAGGACAAGGACGTCAACTGCCCTGAGTGCGCAAAGGCCAGGAGGCATGTCAAATTGGTCGAGAACGAGGGCAAGGTCATGGAGTGCCCCGAGTGCCACTACATGCACTTGACCCACAGATAGTCGGGCCGCAAACCGCTTCATTCCATCCATCGCAGGATTCTGTGTTTTCACTTCACCGAACAGCGGTGCAGCAGAGCAATGACTCTGTTCTCTATGAATAAGGAAAAGATCTCCGAAGAAGCCCACAGGCTCCTTCAGGTTTTCGGGTTTGAGGACGGCCCACCCATCACGGATTCGGCGCAGGAGGATGCTTCTGAATCCATTTCTGCAGGTTGTCCTGCAGATGCTCCAATGAATTCTGTAGACCTTGGTTCCTGTCAGCCTTTTCCAAGTGGATCTCGATCGCGTGCAACAATCCTGGAGGACCATATGGTTCTGGTGTTGGCGGCATGGGCTTGACGACGGTCACATCTACGGACACGGAGTCGGTCGCTCCTTCATCATCCGTGACAGTCAAGGTGACCGTGTAGGTGCCGTTCGCAGCGTACGTGTGCGTCACATTGACTCCCGTCGCGGTTTTCCCATCTCCGAAGTCCCACATGTAGAGTGTGATGTTGCCGCCGTCGGGGTCGTACGAGTCAAATGCATTGACCACGACCGTCCAGTTGACGATACTGTAGACTTCGATGTCGGCGTCTGGGTCTTCCTTCGTCGGAACCTCTATCTTCTCCACCTTGAGATGCTTCGATGTGTGGTTCTTCCCGCCCTTGTCGTCGGTCACCGTCAGTGTGATGTTGTATGTCCCGTTCGCAGGATATTCGTGCGTCACTAACACACCGGTGCCGTTCGCGTCATCACCAAAGTTCCAGGAGTAGTTCGCTATCGTGCCGTCAGGGTCGCTCGACGCCGAGGCGTTGAGCTCAACCGTGAGGTTGCGCACATCATCGACGTCGAAGCTCGCCACTGGCAGTTCATTCGTGGACTGCGGTTTCGACTTCGGGGTCAACGATGCTAGACCCACCACCACGATGATTATGGCAACTGCTGCCGTCGTGGCGACGATTGCTAGCTTTCCTTTTGGGCTAATTCTCCCCCTCCCGGGCTAGGCTAGTCAAGAGAAGTCAGTATCGCATAAATGCCTTTGCCTTGTTTTGGCGCAGAAACCGTTGCTTCCGATGGAGATAAGCGGGCATAGGGTCGAATCCGCTTGCGAATTGCCCCATAACGGATTTTGCCTGGTTTTTCCTTCGGCGGTGCGGGAGAGGGGATTTGAACCCCCGGACTCCTATGAGACAGAATTTCCTATCCTCGCAGCGAGGACCTTAAGTCCTGCGCTTTTGGCCAGGCTTAGCTACTCCCGCGGTGGGTGAATCCGCGAGAGCATCTTTAACCCTTTGCGGGTCTCAGAATTTCCTTAGGACCTCTTCCAAAGACGGTTCTCCGAGCACTTGGAGTTCGTATCGCACCCTTATGATCGGCTTGTTCACCTTGAGCACTCTGTTCAGGTCGATCGGAGTCCCAGATACGACAACGTCGCACTTCGCGGCATTGATCGTGTCCTGGAGATCTTTCACCTGGTGGTTCCCGTAGCCCATCGCGGGCAGAACGTTCTCCAGGTGCTTGTACTTCTGGAAGGTCTCCTTGATCGAGTTGACAGCGAATGGTCTCGGATCGATGATTTTCTTCGCGCCCGCTTTCTGCGCGGCGATGAAGCCTGCGCCGAACTTCATCTCGCCATGAGTCACGGTTGGGCCGTCCTCGATGACAAGGACGGTCCTTCCCTTGATCGCCTTCGGGTTCTCCACCGTCAGTGGTGACGCCGCAGTGATGATCTTCGCCTTCGGGTTGAGTTCGGTGACTATGTCTTTGACGAGCTCGACATCCTGCGGCTTCGCTGTGTCGACCTTGTTGATGATCACCACGTCCGCCATTCTGATGTTGGTCTCGCCCGGGTAGTACAGACGCGCGTGTTCCGCCCGGTGCGGGTCTGCTACCACAACAAGCAAGTCAGGCACATAGAAAGGCGTGTCGTTGTTCCCGCCGTCCCACAGTATGACATCCGCCTCTTTCTCAGCCTGTCTCAAGATCCTCTCGTAGTCGACGCCCGCGTACACTATGATGCCCTTGTCGATGTGAGGTTCATATTCCTCCCTCTCTTCGATTGTGCATTCGTTCTTGTCAAGGTCGGCATAAGTCGCGTATCTCTGGACCGCCTGCTTCTCGAGGTCACCGTACGGCATGGGGTGCCTGATGGCGACAACCCTCCTGCCCTTCGCCCTGAGGATAGCAGCGATGGCCCTTGTCGTCTGGCTCTTTCCAGACCCAGTTCTCACGGCGCATATCGCGATTACTGGAACCTTCGATTTGATTTCCGTCTGGTGAACGCCCATCAACCTGAAGTCCGGTCCTGCGGCGTTGACGAGGGAAGCCTTGTGCATCACCTCGACATGGTTCAGGTCGGAGTATGCGAGAACGACCTGTTCTGCCCCGGTCTTCTTGATGAGCCCCGGGAGATTCTTCTCTGGGTAGATGTCGATGCCCTTCGGATAGAGCTTCCCGGCAAGACTCGCGGGATACTTCCTTCCCTCTATGTTCGGTATCTGAGTCGCCGTGAAGGCAACGACTTCGTAGTTTGCGTTGTCGCGGAAATACACATTGAAGTTGTGGAAGTCCCTGCCCGCAGCTCCCATGATTATGACTTTCGCTCGCATGCCCTTACACCTTGTCCGGCGGGTAGCGGCTGCGGTCTTATATTTTTTGTCAACTAACGACTCGAGTCAGCCTCTGGGTGGAAAGGTATTCGTAAGGGGATAGCCATGCACTCCCGATGGCCTACAGGAAACCTTCTGACACTGAGATCGTCGAGGCTATCAGGGACGCCCTGAGAAGGCACGGTGTCATCAACTCGCAGCGCAAAATGACCGAGCTCGTTCTGAAGGAGCTGCACCGGCATGATTCCGACTACTCCGTCAGCGAGAATCGCGTGAGAAGGCTTGCTATCAACAACGAGCTTGCCAAGGTGGTCATCCGCAGCAGGGATTCGAAGGAGAAGACCCGGGCGGGCGCGTGCCCAGTGTGCGGTGCCAGGACGAAGCCGATCCGCAACGAGACAGTGTACGGGGGCACAGTCACGCGCGGATACAAATGTGGCGCATGTGGCTACTGGACCGGTTTGAAGCACAGGGTCCCTACACTGTATGTGTTCTCGCCCAAGCAATAATCGACCTCAACACTTTTATCTTCAGGATTCGCTTTCACACTTCTGTAGAAGGGGAGAGGTATGAGGCTCTGGGAATTCGGCCGCATGGAATCAGGGAAGATTAAGATCAGCGCGAAGATTGGGGACCCGCTCGGCCTCGTCGACGGCAGCGAGGTCTTCAGCTCCATGTTCAACTATCAGATCGATGGAAAGAACAGTTTCGAGATCGTCCTGTCGCCGTTCGGTCCCGAGAACTACAGGGAGATAGCCTACGTCACCTTCCAGGTCCGGGACGAGCCTGGGGCGCTCGCCCAGGCCGCGCAGTTCCTCAAGACCAGGAACGTCGACATCCTCAACTCCGAGACTGTCAGCTCAATACCCAATGTCGTCATGATCTGGGAGATGCTCGCGGACCTCTCGTTCTTCGGCGACTCTCTGGCCCTCAAGAAGGAGTTCGACGACGCGAAGGCTGCCAAGGACCAGTCGCTTAGCATGGTCGATTGCCTGTGCGTCGAGTCTTCCGACCTCGCGACCAGGTACACCCGCGGAGTCGCTGTCGAGAACCAGAAGATCAAGACCAAAGCCCTCAGAAAGACGGAGAAGAAGGCGAGCGTGATCAAAGACGGCATCTTCGAGATGCCGCAGGCGTACTTGAACTTCCTCGGGAAGAGTTCAGCACCAATCATGTTGATAGGGGAGCCCGATTCGTGGATTCTGTCGATCGCGTTTCTGAACGACGACTGCAAGCTTTTCAAGCTCGAAATCGAACTCCCGGATCGTCCGGGGGCGGTGTACGAGATCATGAAGGTCCTGGGGAGCGAGTCCATCAACGTTCTCGCAGGCTACACGAACGTGCTCGTATACTACGAGCGCATGTCGTGCGAGCTGGTCATCGACGCGCGGGGATCCGCTGAAAATGTCCGGGCCGAGATGGCGGATACTCTCAAGGCGAAGATATCTGCTTTAGGGCCCTCGTTCAAGCTCGTCGAGATGAAGCCAATCAGGCTTTGAACTGTTCTTCGTCCAGCTCGAATTTGAGCTCGGACTTGGGGTTGCAGAAGTACTTCCCGTTCATCTCGGTTATGCTCACTTCCTCATCAACATTCAGGTTCCCCGATGTCCAGCACACGAGCTTGGGCCCTTTTCTAATCCCAACTAGAACTAGGTTGTACTTGCCCTGGAACCTCTCTGGGACCGCCTGCAGCTTTGTGAAGGAGAGCACCTTTCCTTCGTCGGGCCACTCCAGCAGCCTCATCCTCTTCCCGCATCTAGGGCACTTGCTCCTCTGAGAAATTGTCGCGAACCCGCACCTGCATTTGTGCCCGTTCATCGGTCCCGCCGTCTCCGTCTTCGCTAGATTGTCGGTCACTCGGATTGAGAGTCGTCGAACTCACTACGAACCGATATAGCTTTCCCCAGAGGAGATGCTACCACAGTCCAGTCCCGGCGAAAGAGTATTAAACGGCTGTCGTGTATTCACCATTACCCAATAATATGCGGTCGCTCGTATTTCGCGGATGATCCCCCCAGAGCATCGGCTATATGAATCGTCCGTAGGACTGCTGATAAACGGAGGCATCGTTTGGATCCTATCGAGGCGTCTCGACTGATAATGGACACATATGCCGCGAAGATACTGGTCGCATGTTCCAGGAAGCCGAAGCACGCCTTGGAGCTGAGCTCCAAGCTCAACATACCGATCGCCGCCTGCTACAGGAGGATACACGTTCTCGAGAAGGCCGGCCTGCTGAAGCCGGTCGAACGCGCCCTCACCCAGCAGGGTAAGAGGATTGTCCTCTACCTGTCCCAGCTCAAGAACGCGTACGTGTTCTTCGAGGGGGGCAAGCTCCGGGTCCGGTTCCAGATGGTCACCGGACAGATCCAGGACTACGGAGGCGAGTGGAAAGAGGTCAAGCTCATCGAGGAGGAAGATGAGGAGGAGCAGCCGAGCGGGCTGCTGAGGCCGAAGGAGCGCGAAACCCCTTAGATGTCAGGAGATGAGTCAAGATGCCGAGTAAGAAGGAGTCAGGGAGTGCGACTTTCCCGAAGGATATTGTGAAATTCCTGTCAAGCCCCGGAGGACATTCGTTAATACTGAGGGGCATGGCCGGCACCGGAAAGACCACACTTGCTCTCCAGCTGATCGAGGAGCTTGCGCAGGTCCAGCAGAGCTACTACATGTCCACGAGGGTTTCCGACCAATCATTATTCAACCAGTTCCCGTGGCTCTTGGAGAAGGTCAGAGAGGGCGAGATACTCAAAGCGCGTAGGAAGGTCAGGAAGAAGGGCGATTCCGAAGCGCAGGTTGAGAAGATCCTTCTTGGGCTCGCAGCCATCAAGGGTGAACTCAAGAGCGAGAAGGTCAAGTCCCCGAGGAAGGAGCTGCAGAAGCTTCAGGGCATAATCGAGTCTGGAGGCGAGGAGTCTGTCGCAGAGCCCGGGGGAGAGGGCGAACTCATTGTGTCCGTCGGTTCCACGATGCCCGAGATCGAGATGGCCTACGATGTAGTCGACAAGGCTCTCCCCGAGAGAACCTTGGTGGTGATCGACAGCATAGACGCCCTTGCGGACAAGTACGGCGTCCCCCCCTCGAGACTCATCAACGCGCTTCAGAAGGACCTCGTGGAAGGCTGCGGCACGAACGTTGTGTACGTTCTGGAGACTCCAGACCCGCTTCTGGACTACCTCGGTGACGGCGTGATCTACCTGAGCCTGAACCACTCGACCGGCAGACGGATCAGGGAGATGGACATCCTGAAGTTGCGAGGTTGCGAGATCAAGCAGCCAAAGTATGTCTACACGTTGCTCGGCGGAAGGGTCAGGACATTCGAATACTCTAGATACTCCAAGCCGGAGAAACCCAGGGCAATCGAGGGGATAGACGACCCTGACGGAAAGCATGTGTCGACCGGCAATGAGGACCTCGACGCCATGCTGGGAGGCGGCCTCAGGAAGGGAACCATCACGCTGATCGAACTGACCCCTGGGGTGCCCGTCGTCGCTTCTGCTCAGATAGAGAACGCGATAATATGCAACTTCATAGCGAACAGGAGAGGCGTCGCCTGGTTCCCGACCAAGAAGACTGGCGCAGAGCCTGCCCGGGAGGAACTGCTCGGATACGTTGAACCAGAGGACTTTGACAAGTACGTGCGGGTGCTCGAGCCACATGCTCCCAGTGGTGCTCCGAAGTCGTTCGTGATGACGCTGGAGGGCGAGGACGTGAAGGTCGACCTCAAGTGGCAGGATGTCCAGTATGCCCTCAAGGGGACAGGTGCGCCAACTCTTGCAATAATCGGCTTCGACTCGCTCGAGTCCATTTACGGCCCCGGAGTGCTCGACGGCCTGATGGAGTTCCTGACGTCTCTGCTGAACAACGACGGCATCTTCGTCGCGACGGTGACCCCATCGGTCAAGTCGACCAGCAGACTGTCAGACCTGGCGCATACGCACCTTAGGATTGACAAGATATCTGGAGTGACGATGGTTCGAGGCGAAGAGCCTTACACAACCCCGAACGCGATGACCGACCCTGAATCGGGGGACTTCAGGCCGAAGTTGGTGCCGATACTCTGACGGTCCCGATCGAGTGCCTGAGGCGGTGAGCAAGAATCCTCCCGGACAACTACGCCATTCTCGTTGTGGGCGACCCGAGAGCGGGCATGCTCGACTTCTGCTGCTACCTGGGCGCGTCATACCTTCGGGCCGGCATGAAGGTCGTGTTCGTAGAGACCAACATGGGGCTGCGGCATGTCAGGTCTCAGATGGCGGAGTTCGGAGCAATGGCTCACGAGCACGAGGCTGACGGCAGCCTCGTGATGGTCGACTGCTACACTCCCCCGGATGCCGTCGTCCACGACGAGCACGAGCTGATCCTCAGCGACAGGACCAGCCTGGACGAGATACTTGCCAAGGTCAACGAGGCGATATACAGTGTCGGAGGAGTCTCAGTCCGCGTTCTGTTCGACTCCATGACCCCTATCTTCATGACACACGAGCAGGAAGAAGTCTCGGATTTCTTCAAAGACCTGGTCTCCATGGTCAAGCTGAACGGAGTGCTCACATGCACAGCCCACCAGGACATTCTGAACCCTGAGCAGATATCGCTCCTGTCATCATCCGCCGATGGCATACTCGAGATGAAAACTGACGAGGGCTTCAAGCGGTTCGTGAGGATCAGAAGAATGAAGGGAGTCGAGGTCTCATCGAAGTGGGTTCCCTTCGACTTCGCGCGCGGGGACGAGAATCAGGGAGCTTTCCTGAGCTGGAAAAGGTCGTGAGCAAGGAAGTTGTCCGGAAAAGATGCTTGGGAAGTGGTTTTGGTCGCTTCGGATATCAGTGTTTGAACAGCCTCAGTCCGCTGAAGACCATCGACATTCCGTGCTCGTCCGCGGCTTGAATCGCCTCTGCATCGTTAACGGATCCTCCGGGCTGGACGATTGCTGAGACTCCGTACTGTGCAGCTGCGTCAACGCCATCCCTGAACGGAAAGAACGCATCCGACACAAGCACGCTGCCTTTCGCATCCGGCCCGGCCTTCATGCCTGCAATCTTGGACGAGTCCACCCTGCTCATCTGTCCCGCGCCCACTCCGACGGTTCTCTCTCCTTTGACCAGCAGGATCGTGTTCGATTTGATGTGCCTGCACACCTTGATCCCGAACACCATCGCGTTGATCTCCTCCGCAGTGGGCGTACGTTTCGTCACAACCTTCAGTTTCGACCTGTCGACTTCGGTGTACGCGTCCGTCTGGACGAGGAGCCCTGCCTTGACCTTGGTCATGTACAGCCTCCCGTCGTCCCGCTTGATGGGCACATTCGTTCTGAGGAGTCTGATGTTCTTCTTCGACTCGAGGTGTTTCTCGGCATCTGGATCGTAGCTCGGGGCTATCACAGCCTCCACGAAGTGGCTGCCGATCTCCTGGGCAGTATCCATGTCGACTGCCCTGTTCAGCCCGACGACGCATCCGAACGCACTCAGCGAGTCTGCGTTGTATGCTGTCCTGAAGGCCTCCGCGATTGTATCGGCGCACGCGACTCCCGACGGATTCGTGTGCTTGATCACAGCAGCGGTCGGCTTCTCGAAGTCGGAGACGATCGCGAGCGCGGCGTCGAGGTCTATGACGTTGCAGTAAGAGATTTCCTTTCCGTGCATCTTCTCTGCGGTAGCGACGCTCAGGGGTGTCTGGTCAAACAGATCCTTGTAGAACGCAGCCTTCTGATGCGGGTTCTCTCCGTATCTCAAATCCCCGAGCTTCTCGAAGGAGAGCGTCAGATTTTTGGGGAACAGTTCCCCCGCGGCGAAATTCTTGCCAAGGTATTGGGCGATTGCGGAATCGTATCTCGCCGTTGCCCTGAACGCCTCAAGCGCGAGCCTGTGGCGAGTTTCGTCCGAGATGTGGCCATCATTTTCCTTCAGTTCCTGGAGGATCTGCGGGTACATCGCAGGGTTCGTCAGTACGGCGACGGATGAGTTGTTCTTCGCGGCGGACCTAATCATGGACGGTCCTCCGATGTCTATGTTCTCGATGGCGTCTTCGATGTGCACGTTCGGCTTCGCAACGGTCGCTTCGAAGGGGTAGAGGTTCACGACCACCATGTCGATCGGTTCTATGCCGTGCTTACGAATCGCCTCCATGTGCTCTGGCTTCTCCCTCATCGCCAGCAGGCCGCCGTGTATCGCAGGGTGAAGCGTCTTGACGCGACCATCAAGCATCTCCGGGAACTTCGTGACATCGGAGACTCCGACCACAGGTACACTAGCTTTCTCGAGCGCGGACATTGTCCCGCCTGTTGAGAGGATCTCTATCCCGAGCTCAGAGAGACCCTTTGCGAATTCCACTAGACCAGTCTTATCTGATACGCTGACCAATGCTCTCTTTACCTTGCCCATTCAATTACGCTCCGATTATTGTCCAAGCATCCCTCCCCGTGCAGTGCAAAAGGCATGCGACAGTGGAATCCACTGACCGTTTATAACGGTTTTCGTTTCAGTCTCCGCTCTAGCTCATGCCCTTATGCACTGCTTCGCGGGCTAAGAAGAACGGCAGATTGCCGTTCATGGCGAGCAGGTCATGGAATTTCTTCAGGTCGAACCTGGGTCCGAGCTTCTCCTCGAGCTCGTGTCTCAGCTCGAAGACCATGTGCCTTCCAATCAGGTAGCTGACTGGATACCCTGGACATCTCGAGAAGTTCTCGACGTCGTCGCGAGCAACAGCTTCCGGAGTCATGGCCTCCTTTGCCAACAGGTCGACCATCTCGTCGATTGTTGCTTCTCCGTATGCGAGCTTCACGTCATATATGACCCTGACCGCGCGCCAAATCCCGGCATCGAGCATGATGATGGCTGCGGCGTCCGTCTGTTCAAACCCCTGCTCGAACATCATTTTCTCGCAGTAGTGAGCCCATCCCTCCTGGGTCTCATAAGCAGTAACGATCGTGTCGGACGACATCAGGAACTCCAGCAGTTGATGCATCCACGGTCTCTTGTTTGACAGCACACCCTGGTGGAAATGACCAGGGTAGGCTTCGTGAACTGCTGTGTTGATTATCATTGCCCTGTTCCACATCGCCGCAAGGTCCTCTGGCTTCGAAGGCCTTGTTTCGACATAGAGTCCGGTCTGCACTCTCTCGAATGGCGCAGGCATATCGAGCACCGCAAATGGAATGGCGTGCCTGAGAAAGTCCGGGGTCTCTAACACGTGAAGCTCAACCCCCTCCTCCAGAGTGGCCAAATCTCGTTTCCTGATGTAGGCCTTCGCCGCGTCAATCTGCCTCTCAGTCTCCTTGAGGACCTCCTCGAAGCTGCTTGGGCAGTCCGCCCAGATTATCTTATAGGCTTCATCGAGCGTGCCCCGAGCGCTCATCCTTCTGGCAATCTTCGTTCGCTCTCTCTTCATCTCATCCAGGTATCTCCGGGCGATGCTCAGCATCTCCTCCGGGGTGTAGTCCATTCCTCGTATGCGGAGGAGCTTGGCGAACTTCTCCTTGCCAAGGCCGAAGTTCTCTACAGCTCCGCCTCTAATGCTCTGGAGCCAGACTTGGTGCGTCTGGAGCGCGGGCAGAGCCTTGGCCACGTTCTTCTTGAGCTTCCCGTGTGTGCTTGGTGAGACCTTCCCCTTCGCGTGATCCACCAGGAACTCCAAGAAGGCGGGAAATCCCTTGCAGGTGTCCAGGGCCCCATCGGTCCATAGCCTGACAGGTCTCGTTCCTTCGAATCGTCCCCTGAATTCCTTGAGGTACCTCGGCAACTCCCCGATCCTCGACGCTATTGCCTTGAACCGGCCATCCAGAGTCCCGTACCCTCTGCATAGCATCGTGTGGAGTGTGAACCCTGGCATCTCGAGACCGTCGGGGTACATCTTCCAGATAGGATAATCCTCCAAGGAGAACCGCTGAGTGTCCACCGCGACCCTCAAGACTTCGAGGGAGACCTTCTGGTCTTCGGACAGGGTCTCCTTTCTGGTAATCTCCTTGGCCTCAGCGTGCCATTTCTCAAGCAAGACTAGCGTGTCCTCGAGCCTTTTCCTTCCGCCGTGGGGGAGGTGTCGGTCGTACGGCTCGTGCATCCCGAACGCAGTCGCGGAATGTGGATTGATCTCGAAGAGCTTTCGGAGCATCTTGTCGTTCAGATCATCAAAGGATTTCGATGACATTCTCATCTGTACTCCGAATTCGAAATTCCATCGAGTCTAGTCGAATGATGGGCGCGGGTACAGCCCGGCCTCTTTCACGATCCTGGGAACCATCTCTTCCCAGGCGACGGCCATTATGTGTACTCCGTGCACTCCCTTGACCTTCTTCAGATGCTCAATCTGCTCCACGCAGAGCTTGATGCCCTCTTCTTTGGCGTCCTTTGCGTTCTTCATACGGTCGACTATGTAATCAGGAACGATCATTCCCGGAACCTTGTTCTTCATGTATCTCGCCGCACTGGCCGACTTCATCGGTATGACGCCTGCGAGGACGTGTATCTTCTTGTCCAATCCTCTCGCCCTGAGCTCATCCATCCATTTCTCGAACATGTCCATGTCGAATATCGCCTGCGTCTGGCAGAAGTCCGCACCCGCGGCCACCTTCTTCGCGAGCCTGCTCACCCTCCACTCGTAAGGCGTTGCGAACGGGTTCTCGGCACATCCAAGGTACATCTTCGGCGGATCCTTCACGACCTCCCCGCCGACCTGTTTGCCAGCTGTTCTTAGCTGGTCGAACACTTGGAGCTCGACTATGGAATCAAAATCGAAGACGTTCTTGGCGCCCTTCTCGTTCCCGAAGATCTGGTGATCGCCTGTGAGACAGAGCACATTCTTGACACCAAGGGCCGCGGCTCCGAACAGGTCGCTCTGGAGCGCGATTCTGTTCCTGTCCCTGCAGGTCATCTGAATGACTGGTTCGATCCCCTCGCGCATGATGATGACAGCGCTAGCTATGCTCGAGAGCCTCACTACAGCTGTCTGATTGTCCGTGAGATTGAAGGCGTCTGCGTATCCCTTCAACATCTTCGCGTGATGGGTCAGAGGTTCCGGATTGGCAGACTGCGGAGGACCGATCTCGGCGGTCACAGCGAACTTGCCCGAACCGAAAACCTTTTCGAGGTTGCTGCCAGCCTTCACTGAACCACCTCCCTGCCCTTCTTCTGGTGGGGGGTGAGCTTCGCGTCCTCCCGAGTATAGACCCTGCGGCCGCCGGAATGGCCAGTCGACCAGTCCTTGGCCGGCATGACCTTCTCGATGAGGTCCAGCCTATTCTGGATCTTCAGCCTGTCATAGATTGCGGCCCATGCGCACTCTACCTCGAGGTTGACCTCGCATTTCCTATCTGCCGATCCGCCGCACGGTCCGTTCAGCATGCTCTTGGCGCACCTTGAGATGGGGCAGATGCCGCCCGTGGTGTGGATGATACAGTTCCCGCAGCCGACACACTTCTCGGACCACACGCCCTGTTCCTCAGGAACGCCGAAAATGCCCGTGTTGAGCCCGGGGAATGTGAGGTGCTCCGGGTACATGTCCCCTATCGTTTGAGCCCCGAGCGAGCACGCCATCGAGAGAGTGACTTCGGAGTCAAGGACCTTCTCCTCGACCTCTTTGATCCACTCCCTCTCACATTGCCTCTCTACAACGAAGCCCTGGAACTCCTGCCTCCGTCCTTCCTTCTTGTTCTTGACCTTGAGGGTGGAGACAAGCATCTTGACCTCTTTCTCCCCGCCCGCAAGACAGATTGCCACGCAGCTTCTGCAACCTATGACTGTGACCTTCTTGAAAGGAGCGAGCATCTCGGCGATTTCGTTGACTGGCTTCCTCTTGGCGACTATCATTGCTGCTCACCCCCTTTCCCTATCGGGCCTAGTCTTCTGACTACCTCGACCATCTTCGAGACCGCCTCCGGGAAGGCCCAGGCGTTCGTCGATGCCGTGTTGAACATCTCCACGCGCTCCTTCTCGATTCCCGCCTCTGACAGCATGGATTTCACGTAGTTCACGCGCTTCCTGCCTTCGATGGATCCCGTGTCGTAGTAGCAGTTCTTTTCGAGGCATCCGACAACGAAGACCGCGTCAGCACCGTCATCCAGCGCTTGAAGCAGGTGAATCCCATCGACTCTTCCGCTGCACGGCACGGTGACGATCCTGACGCTGGCATCGTACTGCTTGCCGCTCCTGGCGGCCAGTACGGCCGCGTCGATGCCATGTTTCTCGCAGCAGAAACACACGATCCTCGGCATGTGCTCAGCCATCAGAGATCACCTCCGAGCAGAACGCGGGTCTCTTCAGCTATCTGATCATCCGTGTAGTGATGCAGCTCGATAGCTTTGCTCGGACATATTCCGACACACATGCCGCACCCTTGGCAGAGCTGTGTCTTAATCTCAGCCTTGCTTGCAGTTCCGATGAATGGTGCCTCGTAGGGGCATGTCCTCACGCAAGTCAGGCACGCGGAACACTTCTCCGCAGTCACTTGAGCGACGGATCCCCCGAATTCGATGCTGCCCTTCATCACATATTCTCCGGCCATCGCCCCCGCCGCTTGGCCCTCGGCCTGGGCGACTTCTCTGGGCTTGGGGAACATCGCCGAGCCACATACGTAGACACCCGGTCTCGGTGTGCTTACCGGTCCCCTCTGAACGCTACCTCTCCTGATTCCGCCTTCTGCCGTCATCGGGATTCTCAAAGCGTCTGCTATCGTCATGTTATCAGGGTTCGCTGGAATTGATGCGAACGCTAGCGTCCCGAACTTGATGCTCAACTTCTCCCCCTGAGAGAAGTCCTTCACGGTGAGCACGCCGGGCAAGTTCGGGTCGATTCTGGGCGCTCCAGCCTTGTCATATCTGATGAACTTCACGCCCAGCTCGGCAGCATCTTTGTACGCCAGCTCCGACAGACCGAATGCGCGCATCTCCTGGAACACGACATAGATCAGAGTCTCCGGCGAACGCCTCTTGAGGTCGATGACTGTCTCCAGCGATTCGTCCCATGCGTAGTCTTGGACTCTGAGTGTCTTGCCCGCGGGGTCAGGCGTGTCGACCACAATCACCGGGCCCTTGATTTGATTGCCAGATTTGATGCTCAGGTACAGCTCGTACAGTGGAACGGCTTCCTTGCACGCCTTCGCGAGCGGTCCTTTCAATTTCGTCCAGCCTCCTCCGCTTGCGATTACCACGGCGGCTGCACCAAGTTCCTCAACCTTCTCTCCAGCTTTGATACTCAGCTGGAAGTTCCCCCCGTAGCCCTTTGCTCCCAGGACTTTCGAGTGTGTGAGTATCACACCGGGCGCTTTGACGGTCTTGCCCGAGCTCTCCAAGAGTATGGTATGTGCTCCTGTCTTCGCGGCTGCCTGAGCTGCGGCCATCCCAGCGAATCCGGCACCGACGATGACCACATTCCTCGTCTTCATCTCCTCGACTGACCTCACGAGAGGTGCAAGCATCACGACTCGCGCCAGCGCGGCCTCCAGCTTCGCCTCTGCCTTTGCCTGGGCCTGTGCCCGGTCATCTTGGTGCGGAAGCACCACTTGGTCCCTGATGTCCACAAGTTCGATCATGAACTCGTTGATTCCAGCCCTAGTGTAGGCCTTGAAGAGCGCAGGGCTGATGTCCTTCTTCTGGCACGCGAGAACGACGGCGCGGTCAATCTCCCTTTCCTTCACCTCTCGGATTATCTCTGAGAGATTCTTCCCGTCGCAGATGGCATCCACTGTCTTCACGGACATCACCATCGGCGTCTCCGATGCGATCTTCTCGAGCATTGCCATGTCGAGGAGCGCGGGCATCTCAGTGCAGCACTTGCACAGGACGACTTGGATGGCTGCCTTCACTGTTTCGCCTCCTTCGCGTCTTCTACTCTGGCGGCAATGGCAATTGCCCTCACCGCTGTCTCTTCGATGTCCATCGGCCCAGCGACTGCTCCGCAAACGAACACTCCCTTCCCCTCGAGGTCTCTGTTCGTCGAAGCGAATCCGAACTTGTCCTGTCCGATCGCCAGGACCTTGGCAATGTTAGATGCGGCGCCAGAGGGGCGCATCCCAACCGAGAGGACTATCAGGTCGTACTCGAGCTCTGCAATCTCGGAATCGACGTCCCCCGATGATCTGAGAAGCAGCTTTCCATCCTTTCCCTTGGAGACGACGGCGGGCATGCTCCTGATCAATTTCACCGTCTTCTTCCCCTTCGCCCAGGACTTGAACTCGTCCTGCGGCTCATACAGGGTTCTCAGATCCATGAAGTAGAAGTCGAGATTGACTTCAGGATCGAGGTCGATGAGCAGCTGCGAGATCTTTGTCGCGTACTTGCAGCAGAATTTCGAACAGTACTCCACTCCGACCTTCACTGACCTGGAGCCTACGCACTGGACAACTGCGATCTTCTTCGGCGCTCTCCCGTCGGAGGGCCGCAGTAGTCTCCCATTCTGGTTGAGGATTCTCTCCGCGTCAACACTGGATATGACGTCGGGGTAGGTTCCGCAGCCGAGCCGGCTGGTCTCACAGGCGTCGATTGGGTCGATTCCCGTTGCATATATGATTGCCCCGACGTTCCTCGTGACATTTCTCGCCCTGTCTTCGTAGTCGACGGCCTTCGTCGGACAAACGGACGCGCACTTGTCGCACTTCGCTCTCTTGAAATGAAGACACTTGGATTTGTCAATCCAGTGTATTCTCGGTTGGCCGCCGCCTTTTGGAGGATGGATCGCCTTTCCGTCAACTGGACAGACTTCGACGCATTTCCCGCAGCCTATGCAATCGTCGGTAACGTATCTCGGCGACACCTTGATCTTGACAGCGTGGCCGTTGCCGTCGCCCTGGACAGAAGACACCTCGGAGAGGAGCATCACTTCGGCCATGGGGTCCTTGAGGACATCGCTGGCACGGTCGATAGCGAAGCAGACTCCGCAGTTCCTGCACTCTACGAGCCCCTTGCATGTCAGCTCCCTCGCCATGCCTCCGAGTGATTCCGTGCGTTCGACGAGCACCACTCGGGTGCCCCTGTCAACGAGGGACTTCGCAGCGGTCACTCCTGCTGGTCCCCCTCCTATCACGAGGACATCCTTCATCTCTATCCCCCAATATGGTCAGTTGCCCGCCTGTCCCTCTGTCCAGTGGGGACAAGTCATGGCACTTCGGAAAGCCGATGGGGAGATAAAAGACCTCCCCGACTTATGATGCATCGAAAGGTTTTGGATCCTCCGGACTCCGCGTCCGGAGGTAGAGCAGCCACCTCAGTTCAGGCCGGTGATGTAGCCTTTGTCATCGATGTTGATTTTCTCGGCGACAGGTGTCACTGGCAGTCCTGGCATGGTAGACATCTCGCCTGTGATCGGGACGATGAACCCTGCGCCTGCTGACAGCCTGACCTCCCTGACCGAGAGCATCCAGCCCTTGGGTGCGCCTTTTATCTTCGGGTTGTCCGTGATCGACAGCTGGGTCTTCGCCATGCAGATCGGGAGCTTGTCGTTCCCGTTCTTCTCGATTGTGGCGATGTTCTGTGGTGCCGTCCCAGTGTACACGACGCCGTCAGCTCCGTAGATCTCCTTCGCGATGATTTCGATCTTCTTCTTGATCGGGAGCTTCTCGTCGTAGAGCACATGGAAGTTGGATTTCTCCTTCTCGATGCATTCGAGCACGGCCTTCGCGAGCTCGACGCCGCCCTTGCCACCCTCTGCGAAGACTCGGGAGTGCGCAGATCGGACGCCCTTCTTGTCGCAGTGCTTCTTGCACAGGTCCAGTTCTTCTTGGCTGTCCGTCGGGAACCTGTTGAGTGCGACGACCACGGGAACTCCGAACTTCTGCATGTTCTCGATGTGCTTGTCGAGGTTGGCGAACCCCTTCTCCAGGTACTCGAGGTTCGGTTTTCCGATATCTTCCTCGTCCATGCCACCGTGCATTTTGAGCGCCCTGACACTGGAGACAAGGACCGCGACATCCGGCTTGAACCCGGCAACCCTGCACACGATGTCATAGAATTTCTCTCCGCCCAAGTCCGCGGCAAATCCACCCTCGGTGATAACATAGTCCGCCATCTTGAGCGCGTACTTCGTTGCGATGATCGAGCTGTTGCCATGCGCGATGTTCGCAAAGGGTGCTCCGTGGACGAACGCAGGCTGGCCCTCGAGGGTCTGAACAAGGTTGGGTGCGATTGCATCCTTGAGGAGCAGGCACATCGAACCGATGCCCTTGAGCTTGTCTGCGGTCACTGGCTTGTTCTCATACGTGTAAGCGACAACGATTTTCGAGAGTCTCTGTCTCAGATCCGCCATGTCCTTCGATAAAGCCATGATGGCCATGATCTCGGACGCGACTGTGATGTCGAATCCGCTCTCGTGCGGGATCCCTCCGTCCTTTCTGCCTCCAAGGCCAACCACGATCTTTCTGAGCTCCCTCGCGTTCATGTCCATGACCTTCCTCAGGACTATCCTGGTCGGGTCGATGTCGAGTTCGTTCCTCTTGTCAATATGGTTCTCGACCAGCACTGAGAGCAGGTTGTGGGCAGTTCCCACGGCGTGAATGTCTCCGTTGAAATGCAGATCGATATCCCACATGGGATATACCTGGGAGTAGCCGCCTCCTGTGGCGCCTCCCTTGATGCCGAAGGTTGGTCCCAGAGACGGTTGTCTCAGCGAGAGCATGACCTTCTTGCCGAGCACTCCAAAAGCCTGGCACAGCCCTATGGATGTGACAGTCTTGCCTTCTCCTGCCTTCGTTGCCGTTATTGCAGTCACGAAAATCAGCTTACCATCTTTGTTCTTGTCGAACTTCTTCAGTACGTCCAAGGGTACTTTCGCCTTGTACTTCCCATAGAATTCAAGGTCGTCGCGGGAGAGGCCGATTTTCTCCGCGATTTTCTCGATATGCTGAACCTTCGCTGCCTGCGCAATCTCAATATCTGGCTTCATCGCCATGTTTTAGCCTCCTTTGCCAAGGTATTCAACACGCCTAGTAAAATGTTTCGGAGAAGCCTCCGTATTTCGAGATTCTTCCAGAATTAATCTCGATATTGTACGCTCGGGGACGACAATCCGTCGCTATTCGTCCGGTTCTAGGTGGGTTCTCGAACACCATCAGCAGTCGGTGTGCTCTGACAGATTCATCCATGCGTGGAGAATGGGTCCCTCTCTGTGAAGGGCGCCGAACGGATCTTCTTGATTGCTGCTATCGAGGGATAAATCCACAGCAGAAATCTCGGAAGCCTTAAGTAAGAACGCTGTATCCCGTTTTCAGGGTGTGAGCATGGTAGCCCAAATCATCAGCGGTAACGAGATTGCGAAGACCATCCGAGCCGAGATCAAGGTCGAGGTCGCGAAGATGAAGGCCAAGGGCATCGAGCCAGGCCTGGTCGTGATAATCGTGGGAGAGGATCCCGCGTCTCAGGTCTATGTCCGGAAGAAGGGTGAGGCGTGCAACGAGATGGGCATCTGCTCTGAGACAATACGGCTCCCCGCCACCTCCAGCGAGGGTGAGCTCCTGCAGTTGATTGACAAGTACAACAAGGATCCGAAGTACGATGGCATACTCGTTCAGCTGCCGTTGCCCAAGCACATCAGCGAGGAGAAGGTCTTGCTGAGGATCGACCCCGGCAAGGACGTCGATGGGTTCCACCCGATGAACGTGGGCAAAATGGTCGTCGGCGCCGATTGCTATCTGCCGTGCACTCCGCACGGTTGCCAAGAGCTGCTCATGCGCAGCGGCAACGACCCCGCTGGCAAGCACGTGGTAGTCCTCGGAAGAAGCAACATCGTCGGTAAGCCGGTTTCCTGCATCCTAGTCCAAAAGGCAAAAGGCGCGGACGCGACCGTGACCATCTGCCACTCCAGGACCAAGAACCTCGCGGACATTACGAGGCAGGCCGACATCATCATCGCCGCGATGGGACAGCCGAACTTCGTCAAGGCCGACATGGTCAAGGAGGGCGTAGTCGTCATCGATGTGGGCGTCAACAGGATAAGCGACCCTACTGCGAAGGGCGGCTGCAGGCTCGTCGGGGATGTCGATTTCGAGGCGGTGAAACAGAAGGCGAAGGCAATCACCCCTGTTCCAGGCGGCGTGGGGCCAATGACAATAACGATGTTAATGAAGAACACGGTACACGCAGCCAAGGTGCACCACAACTGGAAGGATTGATCCCTTCCATACTTCATTTGCATCCTCTGGCCAGACGCGTTCCAAACGGCCAAAAACCTTCTCTGATTGTATATAATCTTATCCCTCGGCCCAAATGAGCGAATTCGCGGCCCAATCAAATTCTTCTTAAACCCTCCCCGGGAATCAATCACTACCTCCTTGGCACTCGGGATTGGTTGGTGTTTGAACTGACAAGCGATATTGATACCGCAATCAAGAGTCCATGCCGCTCAGATGGGAAGTCGAACGGGCTTGTCCGATTGAACTCCCACGAACAATCGCGTTCGGCTACGGCTGCTGCGGGGGCCGCCAGAAAGGACACTGATGTCCAGAAGGCGCCCGAGGTTAACGCCCAATCACTTCATGACGAGATCGGCCGGAAGCTTCGGTTCGAGTACCAGTATGGGCACAACGACGAGACCGAGAAGGTCCTCAAGAAAGTGCAGACGCTGTGCTCGAACCTTCTGCGGTCGAGGATCAGTACCAGAGAGTTGCTTCAGGAGGCCGCACAGGTGATGTACCACGACCTCCGCATCCGGGAGGTGTCAATTGGGCTGAGATCGCATTCGGACAATCTCTATAGATACGTGCTCATGGCGGGCATGCGACCGGAAGTGTGGGAATCGCATAAGGGCCTGACGTACACATACTCTGATTTCTTCGACAATGGCCGCTGGAAAGGTACGAACGTCAGCATTCAGTCCCGCCTGATGCTGGCTGAGGACGAACCGTATGCAGATGGCGAAGAGGGCACCTTCGACCGCAGGATGAGTCAGAAGAACAAGCGGAAGTCGTTGGATGAGAGCATCGAAGGCGACTACATCGATGTCCAGATACGTGGTCTGAACAACGACCTGGTCGGCTGGATCGAGCTGTCTGGTACATGGGACGGCAAGATACCTACTCCAAGGACGATCAAGTGGGTTGAGCTAATTGCCGACCTGATCGGCACCGCCATTGCGATGAACGACCTCAAAGGTACCTCGACTAATTCTGGTACTCTGACAAATGGAGATCTGTAGTGCCTTCCAGTCGGGCATGATGTGGACCTTAGTGTTTCGGTTCTTTGTCGACGATCGCCGCTTGGTTTCTCGTAATCCAGTTCGAGAATAGCCACTCAAATCCGATATTCGGCGCGTCTGCTCCCATATGCATAGCTCCCCACCTCAGCTCCAGACAGAAATCGGCGTGGTCGAATCGAAAAGCATTATAACATCCTCAAGGATGCGGTCGACAGGAACCGAACTGGGCACGCGTTGCTACTTCTAGGGGTAGGCTGCGGCGACACACTGGTTGGGTTCCTGGCAACTAGTGTTATGGAAGATGGGATTGGGCGTGACCAGATGGCTGAGAAGAGCACCGAATTGATTCATGGGGACCTGGTGAAGAAGGATCCCGCTGGATTGAGATTGAAACCGAATCTCCATGGCTACGAGCAGCTGAGAAAGAACTTCAAGTGGGCCGACGCTGACAAGTACATCGATTGGTTTCCAGGAGGGAAGGTCAACGCGGCGTACAATGCTGTGGACAGGCACGCCAAGGGTGCAAGGAAGGACAAGATCGCACTCATTTACGACGACGGCGAAGGCAGCACCTGGAGGCTGACCTATCAGCAGTTGTACGAGATGACGAACAAGTTTGCGAACGTACTCCTCAAGCTCGGCATCAAAAGGCAGGACAGAGTCTTCTTCTTCCTGCAGAGGTCCCCGCAGCTCTACGTCGGCTTCCTTGGCGCAATTAAGTACGGCGCGATTGCCAGCCCGATGTTTCCAGCCTTCGGCCCCGATGCCATTAGAGATAGGCTTCTGGACAGCGGTGCAGTGGCCCTGGTCACAGATTCCGATCTAAAGAAGCGGGTATACGAGGTCAAGAACCAACTACCCGAGCTCAAGCACATGATCATTGTCGGCAAGGATGTCGCTCCAGAAGAGCTTAGCTGGGATGGTGAGATGACCTCCGCGTCAGATAGGTTCGATGCAGCGCACATGGACCCCGAGGAGTTCATGTACATGCTCTATACCTCGGGGACGACTGGCAAGCCGAAGGGTGTGGTGCATGCTCACAAGGCGATTGTGCAAGCCCACTTGACGACAAACTGGGTCCTCGACGTGCACGAGGAGGACGTCTACTGGTGTACTGCCGATCTCGGCTGGGTCACAGGCGTCGTCTACGGCGTGCTAGGGCCTTGGTCGAACGGTGTCACACAGGTCGGTCTAGGCGGAAGATTCGACCCGGACAGATGGTACAGGACGATCCAAAGCCACAAGGTCTCCATCTGGTACACCGCCCCGACGGCAGTGAGGATGCTCATGGCGAAGGGCGACGACCTTCCGAAGAAGTACGATCTCTCGAGTCTCAGGGCGCTCTATTCTGTTGGCGAACCGCTCAACCCCGAGGGAGTCAAGTGGGCCCTGGACGTGTTCGACAACAAAACCTTCCACGACACGTGGTGGCAGACTGAGACGGGAAGCATACTGATAACGAACTTCCCAGAGATGGACATCAAGCCGGGCTCGATGGGCAAGCCCCAGCCGGGAATCGAAGCGGCTATAGTCGACGAGACCGGCAAGATTCTGGACCAGGGAGAGGAAGGTAGCCTGGCAATTAGGCCAGGTTGGCCATCGATGATGAGACAGATCTGGAAGAACCCAGCGAAGTACAACGAGTACTTCAAGAACGGGTGGTACTACACGGGCGACACTGCTCAGGTCGACCAGGATGGGTACTTCTGGTATATCGGCAGGGCGGATGACGTTATCAAAACTGCTGGTGAGAGGGTTGGGCCGTTCGAGGTGGAGAGCGCCCTCATAGAGCACCCTGCCATCGCAGAGGCGGGCGTAATTGGAAAGCCTGATGAGCTCAGGGGCAACATAATCAAGGCTTTCATAGTGCTCACGCCAGGCTACACCGGGTCCCCACAGCTGAAGGAGGACATACAGAAGTTCGTCAAGAGCAGGCTCGCGGGCCACGCCTACCCGAGGGAGATCGACATCGTGAAATCCCTTCCGAAGACCAGGAGCGGGAAGATCATGAGGAGACTGCTCAGGGCGAGGGAACTCGGCCTTCCGATCGGAGACACGTCAACCCTGGAAGATTGAGAGGGCGGGTTCGCGTTTCTTAGTTGTGGGATGTGTTGCAGTATGGCTAGCGATGAGAAGGACAGGACCACAGTACTTGAGCACAAGGTACAGACACTAAGAGAAATCGTGTCCGTTGTGACGATCGTCGCATTCACGACTCTATTGGGAGTTCCAATAGTGTCCTCGGTGGTCGGCGCGGGAACATACTCAGAGTTTTTTGGAGCTGCGTGGAACACAATGCTTCTCTACGGGTTGCTCATTGCCAACGCAATCGGATATCTTTGGAGCGAACTCTGAGGGGATGGGCAAATGGATAAGAAAGTCTCGAACACCGTCATACTAGTCTTGACGGTCCTTGTAGTTGTTGCCGTGCAGCAAGGTCTTCTCTATGCGGCCGACAAGAACATAGGAACAGGAAACGTGCAGGTCATCGCTCATGATTCGAGCGGCGACGAAAGATGGACCATGGGCTTGATACCGAGACTTCAGACGATGACGAAAGCAGACGCCCTTACGCAGGACATGAAGATATGGGCTTCTCCAGGAGACTATTCAGGCGATTCCGTAATGGGCATCACTGCTGCAATTGCCGCAATCATGTGGATTGTCTGGCTGGGCGTGTTCCTTGGTTTCCCGGGCAATATGCAGCTGAAGAAGGAGAGGGTTCTTGGCCTGGTTGGGGTAGCCCTTCTTGTCCTGATATTCAACCTGGTCTTTCTGAGAGCCATCGCCGACGCGACAGCATCTGGATCTGTCGTGAGGAACACTGCCGGGCATCTTTCGCTTGCGATAAACAACTCGGGCATTCTGATGGCCATCTTGCTTCACAGACTGGGCGTGGGGGTCAAGGACCCGGAGACGCCCATGATGCCCGCCCTAGGATCCTCAAGATGCGACAGGGCTCACAGCAGCTTCTACAGGAAGTTCTACGGGGTCCTGACAATTCTCGTTGTTGCAGGTCTGATCGAGATGACTTTCCAGCTCGCAGATTTCGCGGTCTCTGAGGTGGCTGTCGACGCTTCCGTCTGGCTGATTTGGGGAGTGATATTCATCGGTCACTTTGGAACATTCCCAAGCGATTGGCGACTTGGCAAGAGGCCCAAGGGGATTGTCATCATGCTCGTGTTCACGGTTCTCACCATCGTCGGTTTCTACATCATGCAGGTTGCAACTGGCGAGAGCATCGGGAGCGGTGTGCATGAGGCGCGTCTCGCGAACGCAGGACTGAGCGAAAACGCGGGACTGAGTCTCATGTTGTCGTGTTGGTTGATCTTCTGGACAATCGTTGCTGGGGCGGCCGGATACTGCGACCCTGGTCAGTGCAGGCCCGCAGAGAAGTAGCGGTGAATTCATATGTCAGGTTTCTCGGCTCTCCGTCAGAGAGCCGAGCGAGATTCCTTTTTCCGAATCCAGAGCGCGAACCTCGGTGATCAGGCTTTCTCGATTTTTGCTGCGCACGCCTTTAGCTCAGGAATATTCGAGATTGGGTCCAGGGCAGCATTCGTGAGGCGGTTTGCGGCGGCCTCTGCGTAGTGGAAGGGTATGAAAATAGATCCTGGGATGATCCTGTCGGTCACGCGAGCTTTCAGTGCGATCGAGCCGCGCCTGGACGATACCGAGACCCTCTCGCCGTCTGCAATGTTCAGGCTCTTGGCGTCAGATTTGTTGATTTCGACATAAGGCTCGGGCGCTTCACGCTCAAGCTTGGGCGACCTCCTGGTCATGGTGCCCGTATGATACTGGAAGAGATTCCGACCCGTTGTAAGAATGAAAGGATACTCCTCGGAAGGGACCTCCTTGGGAGGCGCATGTCTAACGGGCGCAAATGCTCCCAGCCCCCTTGTGAACTTCTGAGCATGAAGTATCCTGGTACCATGGTGTTCCTTGGTCGGACAGGGCCAGCGTAGGACCTGCTTGTCTATCCTCTCGAAGTCAATGCCGCCGTACTGGGGCGTCACAGATGCCATCTCCGCCATCACCTCTGCCGGAGATGAGAAGTCGAAGCCGTGTGAACCAAGGCGCTTGCCCAGGTCGCAGGCGATAGTCCAGTCGGATCTGGCCTCTCCGGGCGGATCGACCGCTTTCCTGAGGACGCGGATTGCCCTGTCGGTAGACGTGAATGTGCCATCCTTCTCAGCGTAACAAGCCGCAGGGAGCACTACATGGGCTTTCTGTGCCGTCTCGCTTAGAAATATGTCCGACACAGCGATGAATTCGAGCTTCTTGATCGCTTCCTCGACATGCCCGAGGTCGGGATCCGACAACATGAAGTTCTCGCCAAATATGATCATGGCCTTGACCTTGCCCGCCATCGCCTCATTCATCGCGGATGTCAAAGTAAGGCCGGGCTTCTCAGGCAGCTTCGTGTCCCATGCCTTCTGGAACTTCATTCTAGCTTCTTGATCGTCGACCCTTTGATATCCAGGATACAGGTTCGGCAGGCCACCTGCGTCGCATGCCCCTTGGACATTGCACTGTCCCCTAAGGGGGTTGACGCCAGTTGATTCTCTGCCTATGTGCCCAGTGACCATTGCAAGATTGGCTATGGCCTTCACGACGTCGGTTCCGTTGCTGTGCTGTGTTATGCCCATGGCGTACGCAATCATCGCCTTGTCCGACTTTGCGTAGACACGCGCTGCCTCGACCAGCTTCTCCTTCGGGATACCCGTGGTGGCTTCGACATACTCGGGAGTGTATTCATTGACGGCCTCTTTGAGCTCATCGAAGGCCGAAGTCCTGTGCTTGATGAACTCCTCATTCGCGAGGCCTTCGTCGAGTATGATTTTGATCATTCCGTTTATCCAGGCAATATCCGTTCCTGGCCTCTGGTGCAGAGAGATATGGGATATCCTCGAGAGCGGCGATTCCCTGGGATCCACAACGATTATCTTCGCGCCTTTGTCGAGCGCCCTGAGCATCCTCGCGCCGACAATTGGGTGCGCCTCGAGCGTGTTCGAGCCCGTGACAAGTATGCATTCCGCGTTGTCGAACTCGGGCGTTGTGTTCGTCATCGCACCGCTTCCGAAAGAATAGAGCAACCCAGTGACTGTGGATGCATGGCATAGCCTGGCGCAATGGTCCACATTGTTCGTCCCAATTGCCGCGCGTGCCATCTTCTGTATGAGATAGTTTTCCTCATTGGTGCACTTCGCGGAGGCCAGTACGACGACCGAGTCCGGACCATACTTCTCTATGATTCTCGTGACCTCCCCCACAATCCTGTCCATCGCCTCATCCCATGTGACCTGCCTGAGCTGCCCGCTTTTCCGGATCATCGGGTGTGTAAGCCTGTCGGGATGCTGGACGAATGAATGCGCACTGTAGCCTTTGATGCAGAGTCTTCCAAGACTTATCTCATCAGTCTTGCATGGGACGACGCCCACGAGCCTGCCGTCCGCCACCTGCAGGAAGAAATTGCATCCAGTGCCGCAGTATGGGCAAGTGGTCAGCACATGCTTAACACTCATCGCATTCATCCTCCATCGGCTCCCCCTCGAGGGTTGTGTTCAGCGGGCTGACGGTCTTCGGATCACCTGGCACAAAGCCATAGACCTCCTTGATGTCCTTGGCAAGCATCTTGCGCAGAGTAAGCAGTGGTATCTCTCCTGGACATGAGCGCTCGCATTCGCCGCACTCTACACACTTGTCTATGAGATGGTATGACCTGATCATGTGGAACGAGAGTCCTGGAGGAATGCCCTGCTCTGCGACGAAAGTCCTCTCTTCTAGGACGCAATCGTCGCAGAAACATACTGGACAGTTGTGGGTGCATGCGAAACACTTGTTGCATTTCCTGAACTGCCTGACCCAGAACTTCATCCTGTCCTCAACCGACATCTGGGCAAGCTTGTCTGAGAGATCATCTCTGGGCGCGGGCGTGTTTGGCTCTCCGAAGTCGACCTTGCTCGGAACGGGATCGCTACACCTGCATCTAGCGATCTGCTCCTTGCTGCAAGCGAGCCCTATCTTGACCATCCTCTTCTCATCTACATAGCCGCGCTTTGTGAGCTCCGTCAATGCCTTCTCGTCGCATCTTCGCGTTATGACAGCTATCTTGCCGGTGGGAACCCAAGAGTATATCGTCTCGAGTATAGTGATGAGCTGATAGGGGATGTCAAGCCTTACATCACCGATTTCTTCTCCCTTGGATACTAGCGCGGGAGCGACGTTTCCGTGCTCTTCCCTCATCAGAAGCAGGTGATCCGCGGCTCTCTCGTCGAAGGCCACCTTAGACAGCTTTCTGGCGAGGTCGTTCAGAATTTCACCTCCCTCAAAGGATTCGGCCCAAGTCCCTGTACTTCCTGGACGAACTCGGTTATGACCTTCTGGAATTTCTCTCCCTCGGCCGCGCTGACCCAGTCCAGTTTCAGCCTCCTGTCGTCGATTCCCGTCTCCTTCAGGACTCTCTGAACGAGGGGCATTCTTTTCGCAGTCCTGTGGTTTCCGGTCATGTAGTGGCAGTCGCCTATGTGGCACCCGAGCACGAGGACGCCGTCGATTCCCTGTGACAGAGCTTTGAGGACATACTCGGGTTTCACGCTTGCGCTGCACATGACTCTTATAACATGCACATTGGGAGGCATCTGGAGTCTGCCCACGCCCGCAAGGTCTGCCCCAGCGTATGAGCACCAATTGCAGCAGAACGCGAGGATGGTCGGCTTGAAGCCTGTCATCATACCTCCTCCATCGCGCTCTTGACCAGGGCATCAATCATCGCACTCAGCTGTCTCGTGGTGAACCCTCTCTGCTGCATCGCGTCATTCGGGCATGCTGCGACGCACGTCCCACATCCTTTGCACAGGGCCTCGTTGACCTTTGCGTACCGTCTTCCCTCGGATTCTACAATCTCAATGGCCTCGTACGGACATGCTATCACGCAGTTGCCACATGCGGCGCACTTGTCAGGGTCAGATTGAGCAGTTATTGCCTCAATCATTACCTTGCCTTTCCTGATCGGTATGGCCGCTTTCGCCGCGGCAGCCATGCCCTGGCTAGCACACTCTCCGACGCTGCCGGGCCAACGAGCTGCCCCGCATATGAAGACTCCGTCAGTGGCGAACTCAACTGGCCTGAGCTTGACATGCGCCTCTAGGAAGAAACCGAACTTGTCGAGAGGCACCTTCAGGAGTTTGCCTACGTCCCTTGAATCGCTATGCGCCACCATGGGCGTCGCGAGTACCACGAGGTCAGCATCGAGGTCTAAGTTCTCATCCAGCGTCTCGTCGAAGACCTCAACGACGGTGCCGTTTTCTCTTCGGGAGACCTTCGCTGGCTTGTCAAGGCCGTATCTCATGAATCTGACGCCTCTCTCTGAGGCGAGTTTGAACATGTGTTCCGATGCCGTTCCGGAGCTCATGATGTCTCTGTGCAGGATTGACACAGTCGCATCCGGAGAGGCGTCCAGGAGTCTCAATGCATTCTTGAGCGAGGTGTTGCAGCAGATGCGAGAGCAGTATTCCCTTCCAGGCTGTCGGCTACCCACGCACTGGATGAATACAACACGCCTAGGCTTCTCACCATTCGTGAGTCTCTTCTCGAGCTCCATCTGCGTTATCACGGCTGGCACAATGCCGTATCCGTACTCTCCTTTTGGGGTCCATTCCTCTGCTCCTGTCGCGACTATGATTGTGCCTGCAGGTATTCTCTCTGTATTACCTCCGTTGTCGATTGTCACCTCGAAATTGCCCACGAATCCTTTGATTTCGGTGACTTTCGAGGAGAGGTGGAGATGCATCGTGGGAGATGCCTTGAGCTCCCTAAACAGCTCTGCCAGGAGTTCCTTGCTCTGCCTGAACTCTGGACCGACAACCCCTATCTCGGCCAGGTTTCCTCCGAGCCTAGCATCTCTCTCTATGAGGTGAGTGTGTATGTTCTGTGCTACGAGCGATGCGGCGGCAGTGAGTCCGGCGATGCCGCCACCAATAACGACAGCTGAGGGTATGACATTCGACTCTCCTTCCTTCTGAGGTTCCAGCAGAGCGGCTTTCGCAACGCCCATCGCAATGAGCTTCTTAGCCTTCTCAGTGGCTGACTGTGGTTCCTTCGTGTGGATCCAGGAGACATGCTCCCTGATGTTGACGAATTCGAAAAGGTACTTGTTGATGCCCGCGAGCTCGATGGTCTTCCTGAAGAGCGGTTCGTGAGTCCTCGGAGTGCATGCTGCTACGACGACCCTGTCCAGCTTGTTCCCCTCGATGCTCTTCCTGATGGACGTAAGGCCCTCTTCGGAGCAGGAGTATAGGTTGTGCTCGGCCACGACAACCTCGGGAAGCCTCTTTGCAAACTCGACGACCTCTTCGACGTTCACGGTGGAAGCGATGTTGTGTCCACAGTGACAGACGAAGACTCCGATCCTGGCCATGCTCAGGCACCTCCTTCGAGAAGCTCAGCTACTCTTGCAGCCACACCCGACGCTTGGGTCACTGAATCGGGTATGTCCATTGGTGCTCCTGCGAAGCCGCACACTAGAATGCCTTTTCTGCTCGAATCCCCTGGGTGTCTAAGGCTGGAAGCTCTCAGGAATCCATCTTCATCGAGCTCCATGCCCAGAAGCTTTGCTAGCTTGGGTGCGCCTTGGGACGGCACGAGCGCGGGGCAGAGGACAAGCATATCAAATTCCTCAGTGACTTGCTCCCCTGCAAGTCCTCTCGTCTCATAGGTCACGAGAACGCCAGCTTCGCCATTCGCCGGCTGGACATTCGCAGGCCTCGATCTCACGTATCTGACCCCATAGTTCTTCTCGGCCCTCTGGACGAATTCCTGGAAGCCCTTTCCGGTCGCTCTCATGTCCATGTAGAATATCGTGCTGCTGATATCCGGGATGTGCTCCCGGGCGAGAATGGATTCCTTCGTCGCGTACATGCAGCACACACTGCTGCAGTACTTGTACATCCTCTCATCCCTCGAACCCACGCATTGAATGAACGCGAGCTTCTTGGGCTCCTTGCCGTCGGAGAACCTCACCAGACGGCCGCCTGTCGGACCTGAGGCCGACAGAATCCTCTCAAGCTGGAGCGATGTGATGACATCCTTGCACGTGCCAAGACCATACTGCTTGAGGATAGTAACATCGGCGAGGTCGAATCCGGTAGCGACGACCACGGCAGAGGCATCTAGATGGACGATCTTATCCTTCTGATCGTACTCGATCGCGCCTGCTTGACAGACCTTCTTGCACACCCTGCACTTGCCAGATGTGACCATTCTGCAATGCTCGCCATCAATGGTCATCTTCCTCGGAACTGCTTGCGGGAAAGGGAGGTAAATCGCTTTCCTACTGGAGATATTCTCCTCGAACTCGTTTGGAATCTTCACCGGGCACTTCACCACGCAATCGCCGCATCCAGTGCACCGATCGACATTCACTCGTCTAGCTTTCTCCCTTATGCTCACTTTGAAATGCGGGAAGTCGCCTTCCACACGGTCGATCTCAGAATAGGTATGGAGCTTCACGTTCTCGTGGCCTGCGCACATGATCATTTTGGGCGAGAGAATGCACATCGAGCAATCGTTTGTGGGGAAGGTCTTGTCCAGTTGTGCCATCTTTCCCCCTATCGATGGCGTCTTCTCGACCAAATGCACCTGATAGCCCATGTCAGCAAGGTCTAGCGAGGCTTGTATTCCTGCAATGCCTCCTCCTATTACTACTACTCTCTTCGCCACGTTGTGACCTCCGCTGACCAGTTGGCTATTTGTTAGGACAAGGACGTGCCCTATATTCGTTCCGCCATACCTTTGTAATGGAATGCCCAGCTGGACCATTTACAAGGCCGGTTCTTGGGAGTGTAAGCAAGTCCCATTAATAAGAATTCCCACCATCTTCGCCACACGTTATTGGCGCATTGTTGTGATGTTGGCAATCACTTGAACTGAGGGCTCAGTAGCAGTTCCTCTCCTGGTTCTCGCTTACATTCTCGATATCTCAACCAGCCTTCCGACAAGAACTCCCGCTGCCACAGACAGATCCTCGGTCGGCAGAATGCTGCCAGCGTTTGCATCGAAGAGTATGTTCGCTGACGCAGGCACTTCATCGTCTCCGATCCAAAGCGCAATTACTATGGGAAGCTTTGGGAAGAAGTAGGCTCTCATTCCAACCGTGGCCAACTCCGCTCGCTCGGCTTTTACTGCATCCCCAAGATGCTGAAGAGTGTCAGGCTCTGAGCCGAATTCGCGAACAATCCGATCAATTGACCTTGCCTTGAATGCGGGGTAGTATATCGCCCCGCCCTCGAAGTCCCTGTAGGTCACGAGCCTGTTGGCGATCTGCGCCTTGCCAGCCCCCGCAAGATAGTGCAATACGAGTATCTGCAAGTGCTTTCCCAATTCTGGGGCATCATGATTCGACCATCTGATGCTCCTCGATTCGAAATCTACTACACAGTCCCTGTCTATCAGCCGGAGACTCAGAGCTTTCTTGCCTTTGACGAGTCGTGCGCCTGAGTTCCTTGACAAGGACTCGAGCGTGTCCCCCGCTAGATTCGACCAAGATAGTTCCAGAGCTTCCAGATGAGGACGCACATCATTCAAGAGTATCCACCTTCGACTAGACCTTCAAGAAAGAATGGGCATATAGCCTTTGGTTAAGAAGGACCTCAGAAGCCTTTACAATCTTCATGAGTTCGATATCGTTTGGGTCGACTATGGCTGCATCCAGACCCCGACCAAGGAGCATTGCCAGATACGTGCGGTTAAGGAGGCTTCTCTCCTCCGACCCGCTCGAGATATTGCTAAGGCCGACAACTGTCTTGGGGGGCGGTGTGTTGAGGGCTCTCAATGCTGTGATGGCATCGCTTAGTATGGGGCACTGGTCCTGAGCAGCAGAGATCGGGAGGACCACGGGGTCCAGATAGAGCTTCTCGGGGTTCACACCGTGCTCCATCGCGTTGGCCATGAGTACCATCGCCACTTCCGCGCGCGCTTCTGCAGAGTTCGGAATGCCCTTCTCGTCTATGGTCAGGCATATCATTTCTGCGTCGAACTCCTTCGCAAGCGGGAAGAACTTCTCCATTCGCTTCTGCTCGGCGGTAGTCGAGTTGATCATAGGTTCGAGTTGGCAGGAAGACAGCCCAGCTTGCTGGACCTTCAGACCTGGAGAATCGATCGATAGCCTCACGCGCACGACGTCTTGTATCGTCTTTACGAGCCATTCCATGGCCGCTGGCCCGTCCTCTCGACCCGGGCCAGTGTTCACATCCAATATCTGCGCTCCGGCATTCGTCTGCTCGACCGCCAGGCTTTGAATGTACTTCGAGTCCCTCGCGTCAATCGCTTTGGCGACCTGAGGGAACTGGCCGTTTATCCTTTCTCCTATAACTATCAAAGTTGCTCCCCGCCGGAGAAGTCGTAGGGCTGAGGTCTCATATCAAATGCTCGTCAGTGCCCGTCATGCATACTGCTGATAGAACCGACATCAGGCCATAACAGTTAATAGCGGCTCAGTCCGTTCAAGAGCGCGCAGGTTCACGATGGCGAGGGAACAGAAGAAGTCTGAGCACCTGATCACCTTTCTCCCCGAGAACAAAGGAGTGACTGTGAGCAGTGGGACTACTATCCTCGAAGCGTCTCGCCTCGCTGGAGTAGGCCTAGATGCAGTGTGCGGCGGTGAGGGTAAGTGCGGCAGGTGCAAGGTAAGGCCAGATGGACTGTTCAGAACGGTTTCCTCGCAGCTCTTGAGCGAGACGGAGGCAAAGCAGGGAATCGTTCTTGCGTGCAACACCATGGTAGAAGGAGATGTCGTAGTTGAGGTGCTTCCCCGATCAAGGATAGGCAAGCACCAGATACTCACAAAGACCGTCGACGAAGTTCCAAAGCCACTCTCGCCTTGGGTCCGGAAGGAGTTCTACAAGTTGCCGCCTGCGACGATATCGGATAACGTCGCAGATCTGGAGCGACTGTGGCGGGTTCTCGGTCGGAACCAGATTCCAATGCCTCTAGAAGCTCTGAGGGATCTATCTGATGCGCTAAGGAGCGGTGAATGGAAGGCCACGATCTCAATATCAGACGTGGATCACGCCGACGAGATCACGAGGGTTGAGCCCGGCGATGCCACAAAGAGGCTGTTCGGTATTGCAGTCGACATAGGGACAACGACCGTGGTCGTGGACCTCATTGACCTCCTCTCGGGAGAAACCCTGGCCACAGCCTCCGACTACAATAGGCAGATCTCGAGGGGCGAGGACGTCATAGCAAGAATGATATTCAGCGAAGAGGGAGGGGGCCAGGAGCTTACGTCGCTCGTCAGAGGGACCGTGAATGCCCTCATAGAACGTCTCCTCGATGAATCGGCGCACAAGACGTCGGTGAAGGCAGAGGATATCGTGGCGGCTTCAGTGGCCGGCAACACGATCATGATTCACTTCTTTGCGGGACTCCCTACGAAGCATCTCAGGCTGGAGCCATACGTCCCGGTGGCATATCATGCTGGATATCTCAAGGCCGCTGAACTTGACCTTCGGATGAACTCATCCGGGCGCGTGATGGTTTTCCCCTCTCGAGCAGGATATGTCGGGGGTGACGTAGTAGCAGACGTACTAGCCAGCGGCATCCACAGGTCGGAGAATCTATCATTGCTAATCGACGTCGGGACCAACGGCGAGATCGTGCTCGGTAGGAAGGACTGGCTGGTGGCGTGCGCTTGCTCGGCCGGTCCTGCATTCGAGGGCGGCGAAGTCTCCTGCGGCATGAGGGCGATGGACGGAGCAATCGATCGCATCAGGATCAACGACGATCTGACAACGACCTATCACGTGATAGGTGATCTGAAACCAATAGGCATATGCGGCTCTGGCTTGATCGACTTGGTCGCAGAGATGTATTGTAGGGGAGTAATCGACCGCAAAGCCAGGATCCAGAATCTCAACTCCAGTCAGATCAGGCCGGCCGAATCAGGGTTCGAGTACGTTGTCGAGAGAAAGGAGAGACTAGCTGAGGGTGCACGGGCGGACCTCGTCGTCAATGATTCTGATCTTCAGAACCTTCTGAGGACGAAGGCGGCCATTTATGGTGCTTGCTCCACCTTGCTGCGTAAGATGGGAGAGAGCTTGGGAGGGGTCTCAAACATCGTCGTCGCCGGAGGTTTTGGTTATCACTTGGACGTCGGAAGGTCCATATTGATCGGCATGTTCCCAGATGAGCCTAGGGAGAAGTATCGGTTCATTGGCAATGGAGCCCTAGGTGGCGCCAGGATGGCCCTGCTATCCTCGAGCAAGAGGAAGGAGATGATTGACATATTCAACAAGATGACCTATGTCGAACTCAGCGTGGACAACGACTTCTATGCTGAATTCTCATCGTCGCTCTTCATCCCTCACACGGATGTCAGCAGATTCCCAAGCGCTCCCCCCGAGCGACCGTGTACGGAGTGACTTGCATGGGTATCACAATCTCCATCGCGGGCAAAGGCGGTGTTGGAAAAACCACATTTGCCGCGCTTGTGGTTCGGCATCTTCACGAATCGACTGGAGAAGTCGTCCTTGCGGTCGATGCAGATCCGAACGCGAACCTAGGCGCGAAGCTGGGAACCGAACCTGGCAGAACAGTTGGCGATATTCGCGAGGAAATGGTATCGAAACGAGAGGAGCCTCCTGAAGGCATGTCGAAACACGACTACATCGACTATCATGTCCGTCTGGCTCTGAAGGAAGGCGATGGGTTTGATTTAATCACCATGGGCAGACAAGAAGGGCCCGGATGCTACTGCTACATAAACAACATGCTGCGAACTTTCGTTGATTCGCTTTCCGATAAGTATCGATACGTCGTAATTGACAACGAAGCGGGTATGGAGCACCTGAGCAGGCGAACGACCCGCTCATCAGACGTGCTGTTCGTTCTCTGTGATAAATCCAAAGCCTCGCTTGAAGCTGCTAAACGCATTTCCGTCCTGGCGGCTGAGATGAAGCTATCGATTCGCAGGAAGGCACTCGTGCTCAACATGCTTGACCCTGGTGCTGGCGGGCCTCCTATGAATGAAATGCCAGACTTCAACGCTGTATACTGCTTGAGGAGGAGTGCGAGGGTCCAGTCCTGGATTGAGAAAGACGAATCCCTTCTGAACCTTCCGAGAAACGATCCCCTCTTCGAGGACGCTGGGAGGATTGTTGACCGTGAACTCAGGACGGCATGAGCTCAGCTGGCAAGGGACTTGAGTATTTTCGGCAGGCCGGATGACTCTCTAGGTCCGACGACGATTTTCATGCCGGTGAGCTCGTTCAACTTTCCGCTCATCCTGCTGACCATTCCTGGGATAACCAGCTCATTCCGAACATTCTTCTCCTTGATCTTCTCTGTCTCGATCGCCTTCGCGACCGATTCCGGGGTCAGCTTGCCCGCTGCGAAGGAAGTCATCACCGACTGTCCATCGGTCTCGACCACGAGGAGCCAAACAGGCAACTTGCTCTTTTCGACGTCAGCCCTGACCGTGAAATAGGTCAGCGAGAAGTTGGTAGTGAAAAGCACAGGCGACTTCTCTGTGGGCTCGCCTATTGGGTACAGGCCTCCCTTTACCTGTATTGGAACTTGCGGATCGGTGAAGATATTCTGCCGCAGAGTCATCAGCCCGAAAAGGAACTCTCGAGGAGGCTCCTCCATGAGCACCATCGAGGAGTACTTCATGACTCCCAGAGCCGCTTTCATCAGGTCGTTCTCGGAACTGTGTAGCACCGATATGGTGGGGAATCCAAGGGGTCTGAATCTCTTCTTGACCGCTGCTCTGCGAATGACAGTCATATCCTCCAGCATCCGCCCCGAGGATGACTGGCTCGGCTCGAGCACGATCTCGCTGACTCCTGCCTTCTTCGCCTTCTCGGACATCTGCGAGAGTTCGTCGAGGGTTGATGCACCACCGATTACTAGTGGAAATGAACAGGATTTGGCCAATCCGATCATCAAGTCCAAGTTCTGAGATGTTGCCCTGTACAAAAGTGGTCGCTTGTCCCCGCAGAGGGCCACGGCTTCGCCCATGGTCTTCGCATCCTCGGTCATCAACACGAAAGGCAGACTCTGCGCCGCTGCCAACTTCACGGCCTCGAGGAAATCCTCCGTTTTGCCAGAGGAGTGTTTGATTGCAATCGTATCAACTCTGATTACCTGGCCGACTCTCTCGAACGACGAAGATTGTGCCGAGGATATCGTCATCTTCATCGAGTCAAGCCCTTTTGCATCGTCCGCGACGAAGCCCAATACGGTCGGATGATAGAAAGTCTTGTCATGCCTGAAAAGCTGAGTCTCATCCCCCATCTTGACAGCGAGTTCGCCGGAACCAACCGTGACCAACTTTATCGGAGGAGCCCCGCTCTCCTCTAGGGCTGCCTTGGCCTCAGGGCTGACGTAGGGACAGGATTCGAGGGCGACTTTCTGGTTTGCCAACTGCATCGCGAAGGCCAAGCATGTGGGGAACTTGCACTCTCCACAGTTCTTCTTGGGCAGCAGCTTGTATATGTCCATAGCCGTCGGCATCTAGGCACCTCCTCCTAGGTCGGCAAGGGCGGACCTCAACTTCTCGACCGCCTGTGGGTGCCTCATGATGACAAGGTCGCTGCCCGCTATGATGGCCGCATATGCAGTCATTGTCTCCCAGTAGATACCCCGAGGCTCCGGATTCCCATGCTGTGGGTTCTCCTCGAGGGCCTCCGGGGCGGCCCACGCGCAGGAGCAATCACATATGATGGGTACCTGAAGGACTGGGTCGCCAAGAAGCGCTCCCAGCCGAAGGCGCTCTAGCACTGAATAGGAGTACTCCAATCCCATTCCCAGGGCGGCCATCAATGGGTCCATGATTATGTTCTCCGGTTTGACTCCGAAGTCCATCAGGAGGATGTTCATCTGCTTTGCAAGGTTGATATCTAGGTTGGAGAATGCCACGATGCCGTGCCCGTTGGCCATCGACGCCGCGGCTATTGACTTGAAAGCCTTCTCCTCTGCCAATCCGAGGAAGATCCTCTCGCCTCTGGCGGCGTTCGATACCGCCTCCATTACCTTCGCATCCTTCTCTTCGGATCCGCACCCATACACCATCAGGGGGAGTGAGACCGACTTGAGCACGTCCTTGACGAGACGCTCACACTCCTCCACAGAACTGTTCTCCTCCTCTGGATTGGCCGACTGAAGTTTGAGAACGCACAGGTCGGCACGCCATTCGCGCTCAATCTTTTTTGCCCACTCGACAGGCTCCTTCACGACGGGTCCGATTGAGTGCACCATCTGTTCAGGGACGGTCCTCATCGTGTCCACGACATCCATCACGATTAGCGGTTTGTGGAGCATGTTGCTCTCGAACCCGTGATACTGCAGCCCGTTCGATCCACCCACTGTGAGGCTCGAACTCCTGGTGCCTCCCTGTTCCTTGGTCGCACCTATCACGACTTCCCTGATCCGGCCTGGAAACTTCTCCTTAGGTGTCTCGAATCCCAAGTTCGACTCCCCCAACCATTTCTAGCTCATCATCGGTGGCATCTTTGTCGCTGGATGCTCGACCCTTATCAGCCATTCCACTAACTCCTCCGGTGTCCTCGCCACCGTCTCATCAGCAATCTTCTTGACGAAGTCCGGGACGCCGACTTCCTCGGCCCTTCTATTCAGGTCCTCCATCATCGCGCTCTTCAGGTCTTTCGGCATCCACACGATCCTCAGGAACCCTCCGTCGGCGCTTATGAACTTCTTGCTAGTGAGGTACCTCCTCCCGACTCCTATGAATCCTGGGGTCTGGATTCCACCTCCGATCGACCCTGCAAGAGTCGAGAAGGTCATGCCTAGCGGCGTCATACCAGGGTATTCTCTATTGACCACAACAACACCCTGAAGATCAGGAGAGACTCCGACAATGCACTCGAAGCATCCGCAAGAGGTCATCGGGTCCTCCATCATGGTGTAGGCACTGAACTTCACAAGCTTCCCGTGGGTTTTCTCGGCGACTGCCTCGTTGACTCCAATCCACTGCCCTTTCACCTCGTCGAGGGTTTCTTTCTTGGGCACTGGACTGTTCGGTCCCGTGGCCGAAATCTGGTGAGATGCCTTGGCGTCCAACCAGTTGATCGCGCCGCAGAGTCCCAACCTCTCTGGAGTGACTATACATACATGGCCAGGAGCGAAGCTCTGGCACAGCGTGCACGTGTAGAACGTGTCCACGTGCTCGTCCGTGAGGTTCGCGATCCTCGCATCTCTCTCGACATAGGCCTCCTTCGCCTCGTCGATGTGTTTCCGGAGCTCCTCCTCGTCAGTGATTATGGTGACTTCGATTTTCGATACGATTGCGCCGAATTCCTCCTTCAACTTGGTGACTAGTATGTCACCCAGGTGCCTCAGCCTGAGGCCAGCCTTGACGGAGTTCTTGCTGAGCCTGACCCAGAGCAGATTCCTCTGACCAGTGTGCCACGCACCCTCGGCGAAGTTGACGAATTGGTGTATCCTGCGCTCCAAGACTGACTCGAAATCTTTCTGCATGTTCTTACCATACACGTTGACCAGGATGCCAAGGTGCGTGGACGATCCCTCGGGCATCTCGTCAACATCCTTTCCGATGAATGTGATCTCTCCGTCGGTAACGTCTTCAGGACCCCGCATCTTAAGGAGTTCGAAGGCCAGCGTCTTGGAGGGCCCTCCGGCTTCGATGTACATATCCGGCCTGCGGATGGTCTCTCCTTCGAAGGCTGGTCCATAGGCAACGGGTATGTCGACCGCGCCAAGCTTGATCCTGCACCCTCTCACCTCGATAGCGGTCGAGATCATCTCCTCGAGGTTCTTCTGGACGACGTATTTGTCAGGGACCGGCTCCACATCCTGGTCGGTTATGGTTGGAGAACCATTGAACATGACAGCGAATTCCGCGGCGACCTTGATGCAGTCGAGTGGTCCAAGCTGAAGGACGAATACCTTGGGTCTCTTTGAGAGGTAGTTGTACAGACCCTGGCGGTCTCCCTTCTGTATGCCGCCAAACGACAGAGCTGCCCTGATTGCGAAGTTGAGGCCGTGGATCGCCTGTGTGAATTCGCCGACCGGATAGAGCATCCTGTCGAGACCCATGGCAATGCCCTCGTCCTTCAGCTGCTTGACGACGTCATACGTCGCTATGATCAGCATGCCCTTGTTCTGGCAGTCGCGGATCATCGCGGAGAGTTTCTTCGGGTCGCTCGCTCTGCCGACGAATACCGCTGCCCCAGGGATCGTGTCATCTACGAACGCGATGCCGAGTTGCCTCAGGATCCTGTCAGGGACAAACCCGCAATACAGACTGCCTTCGTAGGGCGTCGGAGTCTCGATGTATTTCAGCGCCTCGACTATCTCAGCTGCGATCATGGTGGCCTCACCCGAGGCGATTGCCGCATCGAGCGTGGGTGTCTCGAGTATCTTTCCCCTAGCATCACCAAGAAGAACGGGCAGATCCCCCAGACGGGTGCAATCCTTTCCAAGCCAGGCGAATAGGCTAGGTAGCTGATATCCGGTCTCTGGGAACTCCACCTTCTGATCAGGTCCGTACTTCCGAATGGCCCTGTTGAGCAGAACGTCCGCATAGCCAGTGGCGATGATCGAACCCTCGATGGCCATCTTGAACAGTTGCTCATTCGTTATCTTCCCTTTTTCTGGAACGAAATGCGACGCTCGCTCAACTTCTGGATCTGAGAGATCCATCTTCCAGCGTCGGTACTCGATGGCCGAATAGAGCCGCTTTGCCGCAATCTCCGGATCCTCCTCGAATATGAAGTACCCGCCATACACATCCCTCGCGGTGTTCTCCAGCACCTCTGTCACGAGTGTGCTGCCGTAGAGATAGTTGATGGTCCCCACATGCGTCGGGAATCCCATTGCGACAGCCCATGTGCCGATGGAGACGGCCTTTTCGTGCATAGCCTCGGGTGCGACGGCCACGAATGGGATCTTCTCAATGTCTACTCCGAGTCTGTTTGCCACCTCCGTCGCCAGGTTCGAGAAGCGGGGGTTGTCTACACACGAGCCGATGTGCCAAGTGCACGGCAATCCCTTGATTCCCGCAGCTTCGCTCAATTCTGTCAGAAATGACTGCAAGCCCTCTCCAGCAAACTCCTTGGTCTTCGATGGGTCCATGTACCCAGCTTTGGCCAGCTCAATCGCACTGCACCCTGTCGCGAGGAGAAGCACATCCCTTTTTGCCAGCTCTCGTGCGATCACTAAGACGTCGTTGTCCTTCTTGGCGCGTGTGCTCTTGCAGCCAGCGAAGAGGGCGACCCCTCGGAGGCGGCCGTTGACGATGTTGTCTGTCAAGTACTGAAGAGGATCATGTGGGTTCTTCTTCGAGAGGAGGGCGGTGATTTGCTCGAGGCTGAACCCCGCCATGACTGCAGAGGGCCTGACAGCTGGCAGTGGTTTGATCTTGCCCCTGTGCTTGAAGGCCTCTGCTGCCAGGAGGAGTATCCTCTTAGCGGAGTCTTTGGCGTGGTCGGGTGTGAATTCGATGTGCGTATCCCCCACCAGCCTGTCGATTTCCTGAGTTGTAATCATCTTCGTGTGAGTGCACTTGCTGAGGGCCGAGAGCGAGGGCATGATGCACTGATAATCGAACACCATCGCATCCAACAACCCACTCAGGAGAACCAGTTCCTGTGCCATCACATTGGATGCAAGAGGCACGCCCTTCCTCATCAGGATCTCATTCCCCGTGCAGCACACGCCCACTATGTTGAATCTCTCCGCGCCGACCTTCTGCGCATCCGCCTTCATCTCTCGGGCGACATCGACCATTACGTCGCTCAGCAACGGATTGTGCCCGTGCACTGCCACATTGATGGACTTCTCATCCAGCACCGAAAGGTTCGCCTCGCTCAGTACCAACTTGGGCGTGCCGAAGAGGATATCGCTCAAGTCGGATGAGATCTGTGCTCCTGTGTAGTCAGCGAGAGCACATTTGATCCCGCCGAAGAGGATGGGTATCGGATCAGCATCCACTCCCATGGCGGTCCTGTGCATGACATCAGAGATCGCGGTCTCTATGTTCGTCGGAAGGACGCTGTGCGTGTCCCATCTGTGAATTCGACCCTTCGTCACCGTGGACTTGAGGAATGTGAGAGGTTGACCGGTGTATCTGGAATAGTCATCTAGCGCCGATTCGGATACCTCAAGAGCCAACGACGCGACTTTCTTACCATCAGGTGTCAGCCCGATCTTTCTCGCTACTGCTTCCAGCTTCGCCTGGTCCGCGACGCGATAGTCTGCGGTCTCGCCCTTCGCAACTGCGTGAAGGACGTGCGCGATCTCCTTGCCATGCCCAGAGTGAGAAGCGGTTCCACCGGCTATCATCCGGTCGATGAACCTTGAGACAACCGTGTAATCCTTCGCTCCGCATATGCCCGTCGTCGGCTCCTTTCCCATCGGGTTTATCCTGCACGGACCCTGGAGACATATTCTGCAACAAAGACCGAGCTGTCCGAATCTGCACTGCGCTCCCTGGTTGTGTGCGCGGTCCATTATCGTGCAGACGCCGGAATCATGCAAGTCAGAGAACAGAGTCGAGCAACTGCTGTCCCAGCAATCACAGCTCCAGGAGCCTTTGACACCTTCTTTCGCCGAACCTTTGTCATTCTTGACTGCCGTGTTAGATCCCAGTACGACAGCACTCCCAACCGACTGCGGACGCCGATTCCCCGGGACCCATCTTCGACCTCAATCCGGGCCTGGAAAGGCAAGACGCAGAAATGCTACCTGTGGAAGAAATCGCCGGTTCGAGTTCGAAGCGATGCGAATCGACACCACAATGGCAAATCTCAACCACGGTCATAGTCAATCTGAGCGTGCCCCCAAAGTGAATACCTGGCCACCAGTGGGATTCAGCAGTTCTTGTCGGCATTTGACGGATGCAGTTGAACCTACTAAAACGTTTTCACTTACGCCTATACGACAGGCGCCGACTTCTTGGAACGCCCTGGCCCAAGCTCAGGTCTGGCCGATTCTGCGCCTTTCGAGACTTTTTCTGCAATATCGTTCGAAAGCTGTCTGACGGAGCGTATCCATTCTTCATTTCCAGCAACTGCGAAGGGGGACACTCCCTCAAGCTCGGCCTGGGCGATGGTCGGTGAGTAGGGGAGACTAGCAAGGAGCTCAAGACCGCGGTCGGCCAGCATGCGGCTGACAATCACTCGTTCTTCGTCGCTCCGAATTCTGTTGACTACTACGCCCAAGAGCCTAACGCCCATTTCCCTGGACAGTTCTGCGACTCTAAGAGCGGTGTCAATTGATTTCGAACCCGGCTCGACAATGATTAGGAGCAGGTCAACTCCCCTGCAAGTAGCCCTTCCGAACTGCTCTAGCCCGGCCTCCATATCGACAAGAACTGTCTCGTCCTTCTCCAGGACAATGTGCTCTAGCAGACTCCGGAGGATGGCATTCTCAGGACAGAAGCATCCTGAACCTGCGGATCTTATGGTCCCCAAGACGAGGAGCTTGACACCGTCGGCTCCCGTTTTCGAGTACTGATCTGGTATGTCCTCCACCCGCGGGTTCAGCTTGAAGAAGGGCCCCGTCGCTGTGCCTGGTCTGGCGCCCGTCCGCTCCTCAATCAGATCCAATTCAGATGAAATGGGTTTCGGCATTTCCGAGCGCGGTATCTCAAGAATTGAATGGAGATGCGCTGCAGGATCGGCGTCAACAGCAAGGACCTTTCGACCCTCCCTAGCCCAGATCCTTGCGAGCGAACCGACAATCGTGGTCTTCCCGACTCCGCCCTTGCCGGCGACAGCGACTTTCAAACCCAATGGATCAACCCTTTGCCGGTTCGAGGATGATCTCGTGCTTGATGAGATTGGCTTCGGCAATGCGGACTCCCTCAAGTGTCCTTCTTTCGCCCAAGACGTCGAAACAAGTGATCGTATTGCCCGCCACTGTAATCCTTGCCACCTCAGCCATGACAAGGTCCTTCGTCGGACCTCGTATCAGATAGACTGCCGACTCGCACACTACATGCCCACCTCCGAAAGGACAGTACGAAGTCTAATCCATACTGCACTCGGTCAATTGGCCAACAATCTTCTTTGCCTTCTCGTAATCGCTGACCGCGAACACAAAGCAGAGCTTGTCCCCATTTCTGCTGAGTAGGTAGCTCGCATTTAATTCGATATTGGCATTCACGAGACACCTTGCGGCCTTGACCCACTCTCCCGGCCTGTTCGCAACATTGAGTACAAGGACCTTTCGCTCCTTGAAATCGATGTCGGCCTTCATGAAACTGTTCCGACATTCCTCTTCGTTGCTCGTCAAGAACTTCACAACGAATTTGTCTCCGACCTTGGCGCTTGCGACGGTCGAGAGATTGACATTATACTCAGCAAGAACTGCTACTGCATTGACAAGATCCTTGGTCGAGCCTGGCACGGTAATTTCGAATTCGGTTGCCATTGAAATCCCCCTAGATATCTGTTGGCGGAGCAATGCCCTGCAGTCTATTAATATATGTGCTGCTTTTTCTCGAGTTTCGATTCTGGTCTCTTTCGCTAGCTATTCAATTTCGTACATGATTCTCTGCCAAAAATTGTCATGATTCCCTGTGGCAATCGAAAGAGATTCGAAACGTCGGACGCGGAGCAGGGAGAGACACGTTTCGTTCGCTGCACGTGACCCGGGCCTCAAGACGCAATACGCGAATTCTATCTCCAAGCCCAGGCTGGGGAGGCAAGAAATGCTCTGAGGACTCAAGGCCTATCGTGGGAATGCGGTGATTATGGGTTCAAATCTCGGAATTCTAGCAGGAAGAACCTAGCTTTTCGGCACAATCCATTAATCTGTCTCGCATCCTCATCTAGATTGGAGCACACAAGGCGAATTGATGTTTACGCATTGCCCTGGTTCGAGGTTCTTCTTCGAACCTTTGCCGGAGCCCATTGTCTGTCCACACTGTGGCAAAGAAGTCGAGATATTCACGAATGAGCAGGCCATGAAGTGCTATTTCTGTGGCGGGCTGATTACACGGGAGAAACGCCCTAGTTGTTTTGATTGGTGTCAGTACGCAGACGAGTGCATCGCGGAGATTGAATCATCCAAGAAAAGGAAATGACTGCGTCAGGCCCAATGTGGTAGCATTGCCCTTGTCAAGTGTCACCACATCTGCGTTTTCGCCTTTTTAACCGATATCTTCCCTCGTATAGGGTATTTTCCTGCGCAATCATTATTAGTGTGTCACGCCTCCAAACCTGATGAATCAGCGGAGGGAATCCATGGTGGATGCAAAAGAGATCCTCGCGACGGCAATCGAGATGGAACACTTCGGGAGCGAATACTATACAAAGTTTAGAGATCTTGTCGCAAATGAAAGAGCTAAGCATCTCCTCAGGCACCTTGCATCCGACGAGAAGGATCATGCACACATCCTCGAGATTGAACTGGTTAACCTGGGAGGAGAAGTCAAGAAGCCCGCCAGGAACCGGTCGAAGAAGAGCCTCAACAAGGTGTTCCCAGAGCGGATTCGCAAGAACTCGATTGTTGCGAGAGACGCCATATCCGCAGTAATGCTCGGGATAAGGACCGAAAAGCGGTCGATCGACTTCTACACGGAAAATGCTGCCAAGGCGAACCCGAAACTGAGGAAGATATTTCTCAAGCTCGTCAACATGGAGATAGTTCATCTTGGCCTGCTGGATGAGAACCTTCATTGCCTGCATGAAGACGGCTCATGGTACGGCTATCTGCCAATTCTCGACTGAGAGCTGGTCCCTCACCTCTGGGATGCCATTGCCCTGGCGGCTATCACATAGTTCGCACGGACCTGGTGAGAAAAAGGGTGACTCGCAGCTTGTTGGTTGCGCCGAAGGGGCATCTGCTGCGCCTCTGATTACCATCCCGATGTCATTCTGAACCTGGCGACGACAGCTCATGCACCGTCTGTGCTATGCTGGCCCTCATCAGCAGCTCCTCAACTTATCTAACAAGTCAGACGAATCTTACTGTCCCCGTCGAGATATCGAACATCGCCCCCAGGAGTGTCAGCCTTTCCTGGTTCAAGGCCTCTCTTATCACAGAACTGCCGTCTACCAGCAACCTCATCTGCAACTTCACGTTCATCTCGGCGACGGCTACTGGGTCCTTCTCCTTGCCGTTCGGCAGCTTGACCATCGCGTTGTGCATCGACCACATGACATGGTGAAGGTTCCCCGCCTCAGAGCCCTCGGACCCCTCGATCGCAAGTCTAGCGGCGCCACAGTCCGAGTGACCCAGAACGAGCAGGGCCTTGACGTGCAAGTGAGAGACCGCGTACTCGAGACTTCCGATGATGCTCGGGTCTGAGGCCGTGTTGCCTGCGAGGCGGACGATAAACGCATCGCCGAGCGATAGACTGAAGATTTTGGCGGGATCAACACGAGAATCGGCGCACGAAAGAATCGCGACAAACGGCTCCTGCTTCTTCGCGAGCTGGGTCATGTGAGTGTGGTCAACAGTCTTACTGAATCGACTGTTCCCATCGACCAGTCTTGCCTTGGGGTCCGAGTTTCCGCTCATGCCAAACACATCCATTGACGAGAGCAAGCTGAAAGGTATATGGAAGGGGTGATGCTGCGCTCCCTAAAAAACTATTTGTTCCGCTCAGTCCTCGATGGTCGGTAGGGTCCGGACATGTCAAGGACTGATTCGAGCGGGTTATAACCGGGCTGGCGATCGGGTCCCTGATCGCATTCATCATCGTCTTGCTCAATGAGCCTCCAGTCGTCGGAGAGGAACTCGAAAAGAAGACCGCACCAGCATAGGCGAGCCATGAAGTGAGCGGTCTCAGAACCCCTTCCGTTCTAATCCTTTCTCATCGCTGGCCATAGAAGGGAAAGCTTTTATCGGGTTCAGACATAACCTGTTGGCTAGGAATCTAACATGCTGAAAGAGTGCAGAGACCACGGTTACTTCAGGGCGGAAACCTGCCCCGTGTGCGGGGACGAGGGCCGGTTCCTGATGAACACCGAGGAGCTTGACAGGCTCAGCCGCACGATGGCTGGCGTGCTCAGGCACTTCCCCGAGCGATTCGACCTCAAGATGGACAGCCACGGCTTCGTCAGCCTGAGGGACTTCGTGAACGCCCTCCAGAGAAAGCAGCGGAGATACCATTGGGTCCGACCTCATCACATCGTAGCGATCATTGAGACTGACAACAAAGGCAGATACGAGTTCAGGGACGGAATGATCAGGGCGACCTACGCGCACTCGTTCCAAGTCGATCTGGATCTCCCCGCCGGAGGCACCCCTGACAGACTCTACTATCCAACAACCCCTGAGGAGGTGGAGATAGTCCTCGAGGTCGGCCTGAAGCCGTCCGACAGGACGATGGTCCACCTGAGCAAAGGGATTGGTGACGCCGTCAACGCTGGCAGGGTCAGGACTGAGAACCCCGTTATCCTCGAGATAGACTCCAAGGAGGCCGCAGCCGACGGGATCATCATTCAGAAGGCGGGCAGGACAGTGTATCTGACCACTGACGTCCCGCCTAAGTACCTCACGAAGCTGGAGATCGACTTGTCCGAGTTCCCAATCGAGAAGCCCAAAGTGGAGAAGCCGGGTGAGAAGGAACCGAAACCTGAGGAGGAGCCCACTGCAAGCGTGCAGGAGCTGCCGCCTGAGGAATGAGCGACCTCCGTACATTCGCCTGCCAGGCACTAAACGATTAATATCGTCCACACCGCCTTACGCTACCAGCATGGGCAGCATGGACCGACCGGCCGATGAAGACAATTCTGAAGAGGCATTCCCCCTCCACGCACTCGACTATCACTGGGAGGAGTTCGAACCTCACTTGGTGTGCCATGACTCAGCGGATGACGGTATCTGCGAATTCGATCTGGATGAGGTTAGCTTCGCGGTCAGCAGGAAGAAGACCTGCGTCGGCTACTTCGATTCTGACGACAAGTACATCAAGTGCCCCAGCTCGGCCGCGGTCACTAGGTTCCAGCAATGCGAAGCATGCTCCGGGGAGTCCTTCATACCATACCAGGAGTGCGTATTCGAACCCAGATGTGACGGGGAGATATGCAATATCGAGTTCTGCAAGAGGGAGCATGTGCTCTACATCGCTTTCTACGACACCAGGATGAAGATCGGCATGAGCTCGACGCGGAGGGTCGAGCGGAGACTGATCGAGCAGGGCGCGGATGCATTCTCAATCATAGGCGCTTACCCGACACGGAAGAGAGCCAGGGAGGCTGAGAAGACCATATCATCCAGGCTGAGGATACCGCAGTCCCACAAGCAGGAGACTCTGCTTAGGAACCTCTCAAAACCCCTCGACCACAACGGCATCGAAGGCAGACAAGAGGCTCTCAGAATGACCCTGGGCGAGGCATTCCATCTCAAGCCCGAGCCGCTGAGATGGCTCGACAGGTATCCGATCGAGCTGCCACTGAAGCAGACTCCCGAGCTACTGGACCCTTGGGGGAAACACAATGGGGACCTCGTGGGAATCAAAGGCAAGTGGATGATATACGAGTCCAGAGGGTTGAAGGCCGTCAGCCTGTCCGAACTCCCTTCGAGGTACTTGGCGCGCACTGTCGCGTGAATCGGCGCCCGTCACTCAAAACACAGAAATATGTTCCTCGCGATGAAGTCAACCTGTGGTTGACATGAAGATCAAATGGCTCGGGCATTCGGCGTTTCTGATTGAGGGCAAGGACAAGATCCTGGTTGATCCGTACCTGACTGGCAACCCCAAGGCCGCTGCTACTCCTGATCAGATTGACTGTGACATCATCTGCGTGACCCACGGTCACGGCGATCATCTGGGGGACACGTCAGCGATCGCTAGAAGGACGGGCGCTGTCGTGGCCTCAATCCTGGAGCTGTCCATGTGGATGGAGAAGTGCGGCGTCAAGAGCATCGGGTTCAACCTCGGCGGGAGCACGAAGATTAAGGACACGACCATAACCATGGTCCCAGCGTTCCATTCCTCGAGCATAGGAGCCCCTGGGCTAGAGTTCTCTGCTGCTATGGCGGTCGGGATGGTGATCGAATCCGGCAAGGTCGTCTACCACGCCGGGGACACCTGCGTGTTCAGCGACATGAAGCTGATCGGAGAGCTCTACAAGCCTGATGTTGCGCTCTTGCCCATAGGCGGCTTCTTCACGATGGATCCGAAACAGGCGGCTATGGCGGCATCGCTCGTGAAGGCGAAGTTCGTTGTCCCGATGCACTACGGAACATGGCCACCGATCGAGCAGGACCCCAAGGAGTTCGAGAGGCTGACCAAGAAATCCTCCAAATCCAAAGTTGTCATCCTCAAACCGGGAGAATCGCTGGAAGTCTGATTTCAAATGCCAATCATCCTCACTCCCAAGGACATCAGGGAGAGGCACGGGCCTCTCTACTCCAAGAGACTCATCACGTTGGTCGATGAGAAGGCGGGCAAGGCGAAGGTCATCGAGGAGTGCAGCGCCCAGGGCCCTGTTGAGTGGGACGCCGTGAACAGGCTGAGGGCGCACGGAGTGGTGGAGCATGTCGAGGTCCTGGGGACGACTCTGGTGATGAGCACCTCAATCGGGGAGGGGGAGGTTAGGTTCGGCCCAGCGTCTGGAGACACCGGGGGACAGGCGCTCAAGTCGCTTATCGTGAAGAATGGGAAGGTCGAGACAACGTGGATCGGGCTCGCCGGCGCCAGCGTTGGCGTGGGAGCCTGCCTCCCTCAGGCGGAGGGTGTCGAATCCGTCGAGTTCATCGGGGACGAGCTCGTGGGTGGCAGTCGGAGGGTCGAGGTGAAGCTCACGACGCCTCTGCACAAGAGGTTGATACTTGGGATCGATGACACGGACACGAAGGAGAAAGGTGCCACATGGGTACTCGGACTCAATCTAGCAAGGGAGATCCCTGTGGGCATATTCCTGTCGCACAAGATCGTTCAGTTGAATCCCCACGCCCCACAAAAAACTACGAACTGCGCATCCACTGGTGTGTCCTTCGCGATGCGCCCGGAAGAAATGAGGCGAGCGATAGACTGGTCGAAGGAGTATGTTTCGAAGAATACGTACTCCGACCAGACTTCTGTCACTGTCTTTGAAGGACTGACCGTGCCCAAGAGGCTGGCCAAGTACGGGGTCGACGCGAAGGAGTCTATCCTGTCAATAAGCGACGCCGAGCATGTCGCGAAGGAGTGCGGGGTCGAGATGCACGAGATAACCGGCAGGCGGGGGGTCATAGGTGCGCTCGCGGCAATAGGCTGCTTCGACCTGGGGCTTTACAGCGCTGGCTTGCCCGAGGACTTCCGTCACGTATAGAGTTTAATACATTGACCCCACATTGGGTTGCCCTGAGCGGTCAGCATATGACGAGCGATCTGTCCAGGGCCATCTCATCAACCGCGTACGGCACCTACGAGAAGCGCCTCATCAAGGAGGTCATGGCTAAGCCTGTCCCCCAGCATGTCGCGATCATCATGGATGGCAACAGGCGCTACGCGAAGGACTATGGCCTCTTGGTCGTCGAAGGGCATGACAAAGGCAGACAGAAGCTCGAAGAGGTCATGGAATGGTGCATGGAGCTCGGAGTCAAGGTCCTGACCGTGTACGCGTTCTCGACTGAGAATGTCGGCAGGGACGAGAAAGAGATCTCGGACCTCATGAGCATGTTCATCATCAACTTCAAGCAGCTCGGCGACGACGCGAGAGTGCACAAGAACAAGATCCACGTTAGGGTCCTGGGACAAAGGGAGTCCCTGCCCAGCGATTTGAGAGAGGCGGTCAAATACGCCGAGGAAAGGACCAAGGACTACAACAACTACTTCTTCAACATAGCCGTCGGATACGGCGGGCGCGAGGAGATAGTCCACGCCATCAAGAAACTGGCCCAGGATGTGAAATCGGGCAAGCTGCCTGTGGACAGCATAGATGAAAAGACATTCTCCAGTTACCTGTACACCAAGGACCTTCCGGATCCAGATCTCATCCTAAGGACCTCGGGGGAGGAGCGGATCTCGAACTTCCTCCTCTGGCAACTGGCCTACTCAGAGCTGTACTTCACGGATGTCTACTGGCCAGGGTTCAGGAAGATAGATTTCCTGAGGGCGGTCAGAGCGTACCAGATGCGCAAGCGCCGGTTCGGAACGTAACGGGTTCTCGGCGCAAGAAGTAGCATCAATCGTCACAATGCTCCTTCCGCGATACGAAATGGATTCCGGTGAACAAGCTTCTTAACGGATTCCGTTACCTTGAAGTAGGGAATGCTCCTTCCGAGGTCAGGGCGACGAAATGACCGACTCACTCCAGAGCGAGCACCCGTGCGAGATCTACGAGAGATGGAAAGGCCTGGACCTCAAGATGCTTCCAATCGACAGGACGGACATCAAGATACTCTGCGAGCTGAGGGAGAACGCCCGCATGAGCAACTCGGAGATTGCTAAGAAGCTCAATGTCACCGAGGCGACGGTCAGGCGGAGGATCAAGAACCTCATCGAGAAGGGCATCATCCTCCGGTTCTCGATACACATCGACTACCGGCTCATTGAGAACACGGTCAAGGCGTACATCCATGTCAAGACCGTCACTGACAAGCTCGACAAGGTGGTGCAGCATCTGACGAACCACAATCGAGTGGTCGCGGTCTATCGCGTCACTGGGGAGTACGACCTTCTCGTCGTCGCGCTGTTCGTGGGAATGACGGAGCTCCAGGAATTCATCGACACTTTCCTCAAGATGGACGGTATCAAGGAGACTGACACCCAGATCGTGATGAGCGCTCACAAGGGCGTCCCGTGGACCGGCATATAGACAACGGGCCTCCTGCGCGATACTACCAGCAGATATTTGAAAGGCAATCTTCTTCCGGTCTCTGATGAACATAGAAACGAAACGGCTGGTTCTGCGGCCTCTCGAGCCCGATGACGCGAAGTTCCTTTCAGAGCTGGTCAACGATCCCGAGGTGAGGGGTCTCCTGGGTGCGTACAGCCTTGTCTTCCCCGTGTCTGTTGAGAGCGAGTCCCGCTGGATCGCCGAGGCGAGCAAGAAAGAGAACGAGGCGCACCTCGTTCTGGCAAAGAAGACGGGAATGGTTCCTATTGGCATCCTTTCGATCAAAGATGTCAGCCTCAGGAACGGGTCTGCACACCTCAGCATCATCATCCAGGAGAGAGACTGGGACAAGGGATTCGGAACCGAGGCTGTCACTGGAGTCCTCAAGTTCCTATTCATGCGACTCAACGCCCACAGGGTCTGGCTGAGGGTGGATGTGAGGAACGCCCGCGCGATCCGATGCTATCAGAAGTGCGGCTTCTCCGTTGAGGGCGTCCTGAGAGAAGACCACTTTGCAGCGGGGGCGTGGCGGAATTCCTACCTCATGTCTGTGCTCCGGACCGATTTCGGGAGGAAGCCGAGATGATCCGGGGAGAGAAGGTCGACCTGGTCGCGGTGAGCATGGACTACCTCGACTACTACCTCCGATGGCTGAACGACCCTGTTGTGACGGACATGCTCGGAGACACGAAGTTACCGTACTCGAGGGAGAAGGAGCGGGAATGGGTCGAGGCGCAGATCGCTGCAAAGGACGACCACAGAACCTTCACTGTGCTGACGAAGAAGGGCCAGCCGATCGGGAATGTCGGTTTCAATGTCATCAACTACCAGAGCAGACGTGCCATCGTTGGAATCGTCATGGGCGAGAAGCGTCTCTGGGACAAGGGCTATGGGACCGACGCTATGCGGACCCTGATGAAGTTCGGTTTCGAGGAGCTGGGAATGGACAAGCTCGAGCTCGGAGTGCACTCGTTGAACAAGAGAGCAATCGTGTGCTACGAGAAATGCGGGTTCAAGCTGGAAGGCGTGCAGAGGAACAGCGACTACTACAATGGCAAGTACATTGACGGGTTGACCATGGGCATTCTCAAGGAGGAATGGCTCAGGTCAACCAAGAAGGGCGCGACCAGGAAAAAGTGCGAGTGATCTAGGCCGCCTGCAGCGCAATCTGGACAACATCCATCGTCTTGATGTTCAGGCCGGCCTTCTTCGCGCCTGCGTTGAGGTTGACCTGACAGAACGGACATGAAGTCGCGATAACCTCCGCGCCCGCCGCGACGAACTGTTTCACGCGCTCTGCGGCGATGTCCTCGGCCATGTCATTGAACGCCGACTTGAAACCTCCACCGGCTCCGCAGCATACGGCGTCCTCTCGCTCTGCCTTCGTCTCGATGAGAGTCAGCCCAGGTATGGCCTTGAGCACATTCCTGGGGGCGTCAAAGACCTTGGCATGTCTGCCGAGGTGGCATGGGTCGTGGTACGCTACCTTCTTCTTGAATTCCTTGGTGAACTTCAGCTTGCCATCTCTGATGAGCTTCTCGAGGTACTCGGAGATATGGAACAGCTTGTACGAGGGTTTCCCAGTCAATTTCGGGTAGTCGGTCTTCATTGTGTTGTAGCAGCCAGCGCAGGCTGTCACCATCGCCTTCCAGCCGCGCTTGTCCATCTCTCTCGTGTTGTGAGGGGCGAGCTCGTCTCTGACGGGACCTTTCTGGCCTGTCCTGAGCAGGGGCGAACCGCAGCACCATTCGTCCTCTCCAAGTATGTTGAACTGGACCCCGGCCTTGTCCAACAGCATCGCGGTGGCAGCCGCTAGCGGCTGCATCCTGTAGGCTTCCGTGCAGCCCGTGAAGAAGACTACATCGGGGTTGGGCGAGAGCTTGATCTCAGGGGGCAACCACGCAGCTCTCTTCTCCTTCGGCTCGTCGTAGGGATTCCTCTTCTGGACCACTCTCTCCCTGATCTTCTTGTGTGCCTCTGGGGGCCCGTACCCCTCGGAGATCAGCCACTCCTTCACCTCTTCCCAGAGCTGGGGGAACTCGATCTCCACATGACAATGGTGTTCGCACGCAGCGCATGAAGTGCACTGGAAAACGCGTTCCACGAACTCCGGGGTTATGTTCGTCTTCCTTCGGAGCAGCGTGTCCATGGGCGTCTTAGCTGCCATCTGCTTGAGATAGAACACCTTGCCTCTCGGGGATGAAGACTCCCACCCGATTACCGCGTGAACTGGGCAGATGTCTTTGCAGTAACCGCACTGTAGACAGGCGTACAGGTCTTTCTCTATCTCGTTGATCTTTCTCATCAGATTCACCGGAACATCTGTGTGACTCTATGTCTGGCCTAGCCAGGTTGAATCAGGTGTCGGGGCTGTCAGTGTGTCTTGCCGGAGTGATATCTTCAATGTTGATAAACCTAGCGCAATCCTTCGCAAACTGAGTATGCTGGCTTGGCCATGGGGCTTGGCCTATCGTCGCTTTTTCGATGCCCGCCTTTTACCCTCTAGACGGATTTCAACTTCCTTGCCCGGAGCGTAGCCTCTGAGGCTGCTCAGAAGTCCGCGTACGGTATCCTCGACGACAGCGGAGGCGAACTTGCCCATCGTTAGCCTCTCTTTGCCCACGCGGACATCGACCAATGCCGCTGGCAACTCCCTACAGTCCTCAAGTTTTCTCTTGCCGGCGGCAACGGCCCTGGCAAGGGCATCACAGTCCATCCCGCACTTTTGGCAGTCGAGTCCAGGCAGCCTAGCGAGCACACGCTCGACTGATATTTCTTTCTCGATCCAACGAACCAGCCGGGTCAGCGTCGGATTGACAAGGACGGTCCCCTTCCTTGGCTTAACATCACCGACCGCGACCTTCGGGAAAGAGCCTTCTTTGAACCCTTCGATTATCAGGATATCGGGTGTGAAGAACTCCTGGACGAGCCTCGTCACCTCTTCTGAGGACATCTTGGTGTGTCTGATAATGCTCGTTTCTATCTCCGACGAGAACACCACCGGATCGCTTCCGGCCCGCCAGTGCCTCCACGTGTCCTTGCCTTCGCAGTCTATGCTCTTCCTGTGCGGCGTGTGCTTGACAGATGACACCCTATAGCCTTTAGTCACGAGCTCCCTCACCAGGTCCTCCACAAGCGAGGTCTTCCCCGCGTCCTGAAAGCCATAGACCCCGAGTATCATGTCACACCTTCTGGACCTGATACGGCCAAACGGGGATAAATAAGAGATTGCGAACGCTCACTTTCTTCTCAGGAGCGCGCTGACCATCCTGGGAACGCTGGCGTATATCGAATCCTCGGACCAGTCAAGCTCCTTCTTCTCGCACACCGTCGATTCGCTGAGCTCTAAAGCCATTTCCCTCAGCGAATCCATATCGCGTTCGGCCGCAGGTCCCCTGGATATCACGAGATCGATCTTCGCGGAGAGCTCCTTGGCGGCCTCGATCCTCGAAGCCGTCCTCGACGCGACCTCCTCGGAGACGAGCCCCATGCGCTTCTTGATGTCGTTCATGCCAAGTCCGGCCGAATAGGTCGACTCAACGATGGCCGACCTGGTCATCCATCTGGTCTCGTAGTTGAGTACGTACTTCCAGCTGGGCATGGTCGCCAGCCTGACGTGGTCCTCCAGGCTCGAAGCGAATAGCCTGAACCCGTGCCTCTCGGGGTCGTCGAATGCGTTCCCGCCCGGGTCAAGGAACGGTGCGAGCGGGCTGATGAACGGGAAGAGCCGCTTCCCCTTGAACTTCTTGTACAGACCCTCCGCGTATTGGACGGTGTCTCGGACAGACTCCTTGGTCTGAGTCGGGAGACCTATCATGTAGAACATGTCGAACCGTCCGCAGCCCGCATCCAGGAAAGCTTCGGCGGACTTCTCGAGGCCAGCGTTGGTGTACGGTTTCCCCTGCGCCATTCGGACTTGTTCGTCGTGGGTCTCTGGAGACATCTGCACGGAGAATCTCTCCAGGCTGGCCGAGACCTCTTTCGCGAACTGTGGCTCCGCGGGCGTGAAGAGCTCTATCACGACCTCGTTCTTGACCCTACGCTGCTTGAGCTCAGAGAGAAACTTGGACGCGTAATCCTTCCCCGCCTGCCGGATGTCGCCAACTACGAAAGTCGCTCCTTTCACGTATTCCTCAGCCCTTGCGACATCGTCCGCAAGTTTCTCAGGCGACCTGAAGGCAGGTTTCTTTCTGTTGAAGTTCCTTGAGAACGAATTGCACGATCCGGCGCAGTTGACGCAGTTGTGAGTGCACCCTCTTACCGAGACGGCTATCGACATCGGGTTGGTCTTCCAACTCTTGTAAGGCAGGTGCCCCTCGAGGTCTCTGTACTTCAAGACCTTGCGGACCATGAGGCCGTAGTCGACAAGAATGTCGTCCAGGTCGGTTGGGACATGAGTCAAAGGATTCGTCCTTACCTTGGTCCCATCCCTCCAGGTCAGGTTGGGTATCCTGTCAAGTTCCTTTCTGGATGTGAGGGCGTCCATGAGGGACTCGAAGGGCTTCTCCGTGGAATCCCCCCTTAGGACATAGTCCACTTCAGGGTGCTTCTGCATCAACTCCTCGTGATAATAGGTCGCGCTGAACCCGCCCATTACGACTGGCTTGTCGGAGTGATGGCGCTTGACCATCTTGGCGAGTTCCAACGCGCCTTGGACATGCGGCATCCAGTGCAGGTCTATTCCGAACACTGTGGCTTCCACTGATTTGACAAATCTCTCAGGGTCGAACCTTTTCGAAGACAGCATCCTCGTTGCGATGTTCGCTATTCTAACCTCATACCCCTTGGACTCGAGATGAGACGCAATGGTCGAGAACCCTATGGGGTACATCTCAAACACGGGGGTCGAGGGAATCAGGTCGCTGACGGGCCCGAGGAGCAGAGTCCTCTTCCTGAAGTCTATCACGCTGGGCGGATGAAGCAATATCAGGTCAGGTGCCGCCATCATACAGCTGAAGTTCGCCCATCCATTAATAGTCTGTTCAATTACATTCTCCAGCGTCGGCCGCCATCTCTCTCCCAACCAAGGATAGAGTTAAATCTACTCCAGGGTCATTCGTGGACGGTCAATATGAGATCCGCAAAAGTCCTCATTACGTGCCTGGCACTAGCCTTCGTTCTGTTGGCGGTGTCGGCGAGTGTTGCTGCTGAGACCGTTACGCTTAGCCCAGGGGCAAGTAGGGTTGTCCATGTGAATGCCGATGCTGGACAGTGGCTGACTTACACATGGTACACGTTGCCGAGTGAGTTGTTGCACTTGGTCGTGCAGGAACCAAGCGGAACCATCATCGAGGACGTGACATCGACATCTGGAGGAGACACGATATTCGCTGATGCCGGCACATACACCTTCACTTGGACGAACACAGGGACATCATCCGTGACATTGACGTACTCGATGCCGTTCCAGGACCTGGGGAATGCCATAAGCTGGGCGCTGTACGCTGCACTGGCAATAGTAATCATTGTGGTCGTTATCGTGGTGATTGTCGTGGTTCTCGCCACAAGGAAGAAGAAGGCGCCCGAGCTCGCGCCCCAGCCCTTGTCACCCATGGCCGCGCAGTCCGTTGCGGCTGGCAGGTGCCCGCAATGCGGTCGCCCAGTCGATCGGAACGGCATGTTCTGCGCCGTTTGCGGTGCCAAGCTGCGCTAGGCTTGAACACGGCTCCTGACGCCTTACAAATGGGGCGGTGGCCGGAATCTCCTGATTCCGTCACTGACCTTCCTTTTTCGGCCGTCGGGAACCGATAAACACTTTATACATTGTAGCAAATCCCCAGGCAATGCTAGAAGAGGACTACATGGGGGTAGCAGTTTTCGCATTGGTAGCCCTCCTAATCCCGACTCTGGTCTTCTTCTTGTCG